>Ga0181379_1000144_pt1 | contig 35660 bp, 61 predicted proteins | sample 2SPOviralmetaG_FD_130115 | JGI IMG/M metagenome (GOLD analysis project Ga0181379, IMG submission 130115) | Marine viral communities from the oligotrophic San Pedro Time Series (SPOT) site, San Pedro Channel, CA, USA - 2 SPOT_SRF_2009-07-10 | ecosystem: Environmental > Aquatic > Marine > Strait... | reverse complement strand
TGATGAGACTGAAAATTACTATCAAGGAAGATGAAGGTTCCTGGTTTCTTTTGTAAAATGTTCATTGCTTTTCAGGGCAAGGTCTAAATTCACCTGTCTCAAACTCAACTGGAAATGAGTTTCTTTTTAGTTGTCTCATATCAAATGGTTCATTAAGTTGTCCTGATACCAAATCTCCATTATTATTATACTTTGGATGATCAAAGTCTGCTCCTGGAGGTGGATAAAGTCCCATGTGAGGTAATCCATTGCCAAAGTAAGATGCCTTCTGATATGACCTAATCTTACCTTGTATGTTAGAGAAGTCTGTGTCCTGTGTGCAGGTGTGATTTATTGTTACAGAAGTGGTGTAGGTGTTTCCGTCTGCTTTCCACTCTGTGATTAGATTAAATCCTACAGTCACAGAGTCCCTGTCGTCAGGGAGGAAAGAGCATAGAAGATCAATAGGATACAAAGGTGGATCCGCATTCTCATCATAAGGTGAGGAGGGTAAGACTCCATTGCCAACTGGATATTGTCCTGCAACAGAGAGTCTTGGGATGTAAGTTATTTCTGCCTGATCAAACACTCGTACATAAGAGTACTTGGTTCCATCAGTAATTCCTGCCGTGGCGTACTCATTTTCATCGTAGTTACCCTCATCAGCAGTAAAGAACTCGTCTCCATTATCTGTTGTAAACTTGATGTCTCCAGCATGTTCAAGACTTTGTGAAATCAATTCAAATCCAGGGTATGCTCTGTAGTAAGTGGTTACAGTTGAACCTGGTGGCACTCCACCTGGACCTGGAGGAGTGGTTATTGTTTGTGAGTACTGTTCATAGTATCTAACACCTACTCTATAACCATTCAAAGGTGAGGCATTAAAACCTGCTTCTAGACTTACATCAGACCAGTAATAAGGCGCCTTAGATCCAAAACCAACAACCTGTCCGTTAGGTGCAATCCCTCCAAATCCACCATCGCAGTTAGTACTCGTTGGTGTTGCACAAAATTTCCATAAGTTGCCATCTTTTTCAAGAGTAATCTCTAGTCCACTGCCTACAGGGATTCCAATTGGTGGTATAGTCATCAGTTTAGAAGGATAATGGCTGCTTGAATTTTTTGCATTCCTGCTACTGTCACAAACTCATTCATCAAAACAGAACGGAATCTGTTACCTATTACGTTCTCAGTCTTGTTACCCATCAACACATTCACAAGGTGTCCATTGCCTGCTGCCATCGGGGCATTCATGTTTGTTGTTGCGTAATGATACACTGAACTGTTCTGTGACATGTGACAGTAAGAACCACCAGTACCAGGAGGTGCATTGTATTGCATCTTAGGATCTGGAAGTCCTTGTATAGGGTCAAACACTAGGTTTGTAAAGGTTGATAAGAAAGGTTTTGCCAACATTGAAGGAAAGAAGGTTGGAGAAGGTCCAGTGGACATTGGTGCCCACTTGCCTGTGATGTCAACTCTCTCACCACCAGCAACAAGGTTCAGATAACCAGCAGATGAAATGGTGATACCACCTGATGGATTATTGTTCTCAATGATAGTGTTACCAGTCACATTGATGACGTTCACACCACCAACAGGGGCAAATCCACCACCTGACAACCCACCAGGACTCTCTTCTGAACCAATCTCTGCTCTTCTAGATGTCAGACGTTCCTTTAGTTCTTTTGTGTCAATGTAGACAGACTTGGTTGCCTCAATTGCAGTCTGTTCTGCTGACTTTGTGATGAGGTTATTCTGTTCCATCTTGATGTCACGACCTGCCTTAATGAAAGCAGAGTTGCCAACTTCAAGATCAAGTTGTGCACACTTAATATTTAATCTTCCACCAACCTCAAGTGTGAGATCAGTGTCGTATCTCATCGTAGTGCTGTCTGCGCCTTTAGCACTTGATTCAAATGATCCAGATTGATCTGAAAGGACACTGCCGTGCATGTGTAAGTCTTTAATTGCCTTGATGAATACACTTCCATCAGACATAAACTCAATTGATGAGCCTGTCGCGTGCTTAACTACAAGTCTTTCATTGTCTTCTGTTTCATAGAAGGCTAACTCTTGTCCAGAGGGGCTGATGTATGAAGGCCCCATCATAGACAGAGCGTAATCCTGCTTGTCGTCTTCTACCTTTGATCCAGCGCTCATAATTAATTCTCTTGGTAATTCCTTTGATTTTTACTTGGACAGTAGATCATCATAACTGGGATTGGGTATTCTTTTGCCCTAGGTCTTGGAACAACTGACATAATTGGGTATAACTTTGCTCCCATTCCACAGTCATCAATAACATTTAATTTTGGAATTCTTTTGAACCCTTGTCCACTATTTATTATCTCTGCATCTACGATCCTTTCCTGTATTACAACAGGTTTTACCTCTCCATTTGGTAGAAGAGTGTCTCTATCAATTACTTCAATTCTTGGATTGCAATAACCTGATCCAATGTTACCAACAAAGATGCCACCAAGAACAAGATCGTAATCATCATTGTTGTGTAAATCAATACCAATTCCTCCATTGTCTGGAAGTATTGAAACACCTGGATTAGGAACATTTGGGTTCCATGATTTACAATTTGTCAGGATTGCAATTATCTCACCATTGGAACTGTTGATTACAGGAACAGGAGTTCCATTGTATTCAGGGATGAAGATGAGTGGATAATTTCTGTAATTTTTGCCATGATTTGTGACGATAACATTGGTTGGAGTACCATGTCTAAAGTTATCTGCAAGACAAGGGTCACCACTTGGAAGTGAGATTGCAAATGCGTCACCATTCAGTCCACCAGTTCCATCAGTACCAGTGCCAATGTTTCCAATAGGTACTGAGCCAGGTGTACCAACAACATTGCTGCCTGATCCATCACCTGAGAATCCAGTACCTCCAGATCCAGTACCTCCAGAACCACTGCCTCCAGAGCCATTACCTATACCACCAGTACCTCCTCCACCTGTTCCATCTCCAACACCATTACCAGGATTTCTACCTATGAGTGTTTCGCAGGTGGTGTTACTGAACTCTGATCTTGTTCTTGAATCAAGTCCACCAAATCCAAGGTTGGCAATTCTCTCCATTCTGTCACTTCCAAACCTCTCACCACTACCATCACCTCTGGATCCACGTCCACTTCCATTGCGTCCATTGCCACCACCACTTCCATTGCCACCACCAAGAGAACCAGCAAGACCTAATGCTCCTTCTAATGTTCCACCAATACCACCAAGTCCACCACTCATACCACCCATCATTGAGCCAGAGACACCTTCTACAGTATTATAAATCCTTTCCATCTTACAACCACCATCTCTCAGTCTCTCATCCTGAGTTGCATTGCCTGATCTGTTATGAGTCTTAGCACCAATCATGGCGTACTTACTCATAGAGGAGAACTGTAGGATGTTGCCAACTGATCCCAACATTGATAGGACATCAGAGAACTCATTGCCCTCACTACCAGAACTTGAGTCACCAAATTGTGATTGGATGTTTCTCATCTCTGATTTTTGTCTCTCATCTTCCTCTTCAAACTCATCAATAACATCCTCAAGGATGTCAATGTACTGACTCAAGGTAAAATCACTAGATCCAGTCAGGGTATCTTCTTCAATCAAGTGTTCTCTGACACTTGCCCTGTATGTCATCTCAATTCTTCTGTACTCTTTTCTGTTGTATGACTCCAACAACTCCTCTGACTCTCTCAGGGCTCTTTGGATCATTTCATTTGCCATCACAGAGATGTTTTGCATGATTTGATCAGTCACACAAGGAGCACCTGGATCTCTTAGTCCACCGCCTCCGCCACCATCATTGTTATCACCCTGATTATTACCACCTGAGTCACCACCATTGTCGATGTCCTTGAGCATGTCAAAGACTTGTCCACACATTTGCTCCATCAACATGGTAAAGATGGTGTGGAAGATGTCATCCTTGATGGTTGTGGTTTCATCTGCAATCAGATTACCTGGTCCATCTCTTTCAGTTGCTGCAAGACACATCGCACCCTTAGTAGGTCTGTTAATGTTCTCCTCTTGGAATGCTTTCAACTGAGTCAGAATCATTCTAATGATTGCACAGATATCAAGAGACATCTGAGCCATAATGCCATTGATGTTTAGGTGACTACCAGTAAACTTGTTCCACACCATGTCACCATAAGCAAAACGTGAGAACGCTGATGGCATTCTCTCCATCATCATTCTTTGAATGTCCTCAGTGCCATGAGCAATAGTTCCACATGCTCCATCGGCAATGCTTACTGGATAAACCTGTGAGTTATTATTGCCTTGCTCACCTTTCTTGAGTGGTGATCTCTTTGCTTTGGTGTTTGCAGAGATAAGTTCTCCACACTCATTAGTCGTGCTGTCATCTAGGGAAGGAGCAGCTGCAGCTGGATCAGCAGGATCTGATGCCGCTCTCCCACTACCTCTTTCTTTTTCAGTTCTTGTTTGAGTATTAGGTCCTCTTCCACTTGCGTCCACAAGTGAGAAAGCTTCAATATCATCAGACTGTCTACCAGGTGTACTCTCTGCCCCTGCATCTATTTGTCTGTTGTCTTTGTCTGCTGCCTTAGCTGTAAAAGGAAACGACCCACACACCATTGGTTTCTGGGCTTCATCATCATCCAAAAAGAATCCCCACACCCAACACCCAGGCAGTAAACCATGCTTGGAACCAACTCTAGACTGCTGTGCATGAGTGGTAGGTGCAGACACCCTTGCCCATGGTAAGTCATCAGTACTCAGTCCATCTTCTCCTTTCTTCTCAGTTGGATTCCAACCAACTGCCCTTACCTTAACGCGTCCTGCTTGCTTAGGATCATTGACATCTTCAATAACACCAATGAATGGTGTGAGACCCATCTTACCAAAGAACTGGGGATTAGAACTTGATTGTATTTCTGTCATTGTTCCTCAGAATTTGTGGAGCGAAGGAGTGTAAGTTGAGTGTATCCTTCCTCACCACCTTGATTTAGCACGTGACAAACCTGCTTAATTACATACCTGCCTGAGTGTTTCTTATGTTTCATACCATCAGAATCTCCTGATTTTACCTTGTTCATTTGTACATCAATTGTGTCACCAGCATGTATTTTGTAAGTGTTATAGATGGTTATGGTACCTGATTGATCATTGAATGAATTCTGTGATGAATTATTTTGTGCTGCATAATCACGACTCTGATCATTGTTATTTGCTTGTCCTCTAGAACAATCACGTTGAAACCCTTCATTTACATAAGGAACAAACATAACTCTTGTAGGTTTTGTGATGATCTTTTTCTGTTTATCAGTCATCTGATCCTCTGCTCTGTGTTCAAACTCCTTGTATAGTCCAGTGTCCATATCAAAAGAGATAATCTTGGAGTGTAATGCACCTGATTTCATTTTTGATTGTACATCACCCATCGTTTGGAAGTTGAAGTCAATGATGTTAGTTCTCATGTCCTCCATTGACATACTTTTGTTGGCAAGTTTATTACCATAACCAGAGTGATTCTCAAATGAACCTCCCTGAGTCAGTGTCTTTAATGATGTCCCTCTGTATTCATTCTCACCTGTGTCACTCATTACCTGCCAACATAAAAATCCAGTCTCACCCTTGAGTTGTTTGCCTTTCTTCTGTTGTCCTTGTCCGTCACCTGCCTCTGACTGCATGACACCATGTGTTAGGACATGCTTAATAATATAAAATGGTTTGCGTCTAGAACCAACCAGTTGCATTGGTTTGCCTGTGATACCAGATAAGTCTAAGTTCTGTGCCTTACACCTATCTCTTAGACAATAACTGATGATGTCTTCTGGTGTTTCATTATCAAACTTTTTGTTGATAAACTCCTGTTCATTGTTTCTCAACTCCTTTGTGGTGAAATCAATCACATACATTCTCTTAGAGTCCTTTGTGGTTTCACTTCTCAACCCATTCAGAACACCATTAAACTTCATGTCATTGTCTTCGCCTGAACCATTGACAGAGAAAGAGAAGTCTTCATTGAATTCAATGTCATTCTTCTCAATAAATCCACCACCATCTGTGTCAAGGATTGTGATTGAACCTGTGACTGCAGTCATGTATATGTTCTCAAAGATTTCAATGTAACTATAGATGCCACTCACATCCTTGTCATCAATCATAACATTTTGAACTTGAAACTGTTGAGGTCTTAGAATGTCACTCATGAGAACACTGAACCCATATTAACTCTGTTGATTACATCAGTTAGGAAGTTGACTGATGGTCCAGAAGGCATTGGAGGTGGTGCATTGCCTGTTGATTCTGCCCTTGCTCCACCACTTTCACCACCTGATGGTACAGGAACAACAATTGGATCCTTATTCTGTGTAGTGATCTCTGCTGTGAGCATCTCAATCTGTCTCATCAATTCATTTGATGCTGTTGTTGGTGGCGGTGAAACCATTCCGCCTGTTTGGAATCTAGGGACTGCTGAATTGAGACTCTGAAGAGCACTATTTGCACTAGGCCAAACAGTCTCACCACCTTCTAAGTATGCACCAACTGTGCCACCATTTTGAAGTTCCTCTATCTGTCCACCATAACTCTTATACATTCCCAGAAATTTTTCAGCTGAGAACTTAGCCTGTCCACCATATGAACCACCCTTACTCATTGTAGGTCCGCCCTCAATGGATGCCCACTCTCCACCTAATTTGTACACTTCCTTCTTAGAAAGTCCATCACTTAGATTAACTCCTCTACCAGAGACAAGTTTGAGTGCGGCTTTGTCTTGTCTTTCAGGTGTCATCTCACCGCCACCAGTCCCATCCCAAGTTGTACTCAGGAACTGATATCTACCTGCTGCATCAGAACCATATCCTCCACTATTAATTACTTCTCTTGGGTGGTCAGTTCCCTTGAATTGTTTTCCTGTAAATTGTGTGTTGTAACCCTGGTTGGCATATTTTGATGTGCCCTCAGCGTCAGCAATAGCATTTAGTAATGCTTTTGCATTAGGATCACTTATAGATGTCGCGCCAGCACCACCTGCTCCAGCAGGTCCAACACCAGCACCATAATCAGTATTATTTTCTGTTTCCTTCTTAGATGTTAGAACGGAAAATAAGTCTCCAAACATCCCACTAAAATTAGACAACCAACCCTTATCTTCTTCTCTTTGAGCTAACTGATCTGATGAAAGTTTACCCATAATGTCTGAGTTGCCCAGGATCTGCCCCATTATGGTACCCAATCCTCCACCAAACAATCCAGTTAACGCATTTGATGCACCTGATAAAATTCCTTCTATTGAGAACGCCTTTTTCTCTGTATCTTTGTTCTCTCTCTTGTCATCATTACCTTCATTCACACCCTTATTAGTTCCTGTGTTACCTGAATTCTTTCCAGTAAAATCCCAGTGCCAACTGTCAGCCATATAATTATTTCTCTTCCATCCAAACTTGTCACTGTTCTCAATCATCCATGCCTTAGACGAACCATGAATGTCAATTGCGTTACCACCAAGGTGTGCAGAACCAGGAACACCACCAACAGCAGCATTCTTTTTGGCGCTTCTCCTTGAAGATGCTACATCAGTTCCCTTGACACCACCAACATCCATCATCTTCTTGAAGGCTTCTGCTGCACCCTCACTCAGAACAACAGGACGTCCTGACTGATCAGTAGCATTGCCTGGTTGGAATCCAGTGCCTGTGTCAGGGTGACTCACCTCACCACCTGATTGGAATCTTGGTATGGAGGAGTTTAATTTCTTGAGACTGTTAGTTGTCTTAGGAAAAACTAACTCACCTGGTTCTAAGATTGCAGGAATTGAACCACCCTTTTGTTTCCTTAGGTAGTTTGATGCATTACGATTCAGAACAAAAGAACCGGGCTTCAACTGATAGGGTTTACCTGTCTTAGGATTTGGTTTGTCTCCTGTTCCTGTGCCAGGAACTGACCATACAGGACCACCATTTTGGAATGCAAATTGTTGTCCATCTAAATTGAACGCTGCTGCACCAATACCTACAACTGCAGCTGCTACTTTTCCAAGCTTCTGAACAAATTGATTTAATAAACTCAAGGCTGGACTTTGTTCCATCCAAGAACTTATGTCGTCCATTGCAAATCCATTGCTTCCCTCCATGGGAGCAAAGAGTTGATTGACTTTAGCACCAAGATCAATGCCTTTTAATGACTCTCCAAAGTCAATTAAACTGTCCCATCCCTCTTGTGCAGCTGTTGATACACTTTCAACAACAGGAGCAGTAACTTCTTTGCCTTTATCCAGCAGTCTCTCAGAGATGACAACAAGGTTCTCAGTACCAGTCTGTAACTGGTCGCCAATGTTTTTGATTCCACTTTCTTCAAGTGCTTTATCTAATCCTTCTCTTACCTTATCAGGTAAACCTTGTAAATCTCCTAACCTATCTCCAATCCAGTCACCTGCATTAGATAATCCTTCCTTAATTGCTTCACCAAGTTTTGCTCTTAGATCTCCAAGTGTCTCAGAGAGTTTAACAATCGCAGCGATGCCACCCAGTAAAGGTGCAAGCGCAAGACCTGCGGCACCTAAACCAAGCATCTTCAATAAATTATTATCATCACCCTTACCACCTTTCTTCTTACCATCACAATCACATACGCATTCCTTTATCTCCTGTAGAAGAGATACAATTTCTCCATTGCCCTTGGCAGCTCTCTTATTGCGCAGTTCTTTCTGATCTTCTCTCCTCTCCCTCATCCTTGAGGTAATAGATTCTTTCTTCTCTCTCTTCTCACTTCCAACAAGAGACTTCTCAATGTTAGAAAGCGTCTTTTGATTCTCTTTGCCTGCTAACAATAAGCTCTCAACTAACGCCATGGATTATCCACTTTATTTTTATTTATCTGCCATTTGCGAAGTCTCTATTCTTCCTTAATGTCTCAATCGTATCAATATAATTAGCTAAAAGAGTGGTGTATACATCAAGTTCCCATGGAAATAGGTTCTCAACATCTACAATGCTCCAGTTATGATGATGGTTGAGTGCGAATACTTTTTCGTAGAATGGTAACAACCCTGTGTGTACCATTCCCACTAGAAAAAATCTGCTAGTCCCTCCAGTGTTACACTAAAGTTCTTTTTGGTATTGGTGTTCTTAGCTGTGATGGTGTAAGACATCTTAGGCATTGAGTTGAAGAAGTTTGTAAACTCATTGAACTGCTTCTGTGACAGTCCCTCAACCCAATCTAACACTTCTTCATTTGTCATGTCTTCCTTATTATAAACCTCTTCACCAACGATAATCTGATCAATACACTTACCAACAACTTCAATTGTTGAGTTCACAGTGTTTAGATTAACTCCTGTATTGAAGAATGAAATGTCAGGATACCTCATTGTCACAGACACTTCATCATCAATCTTGATGAGCGGTGAGTGATCTTCCTGTTTCTTAATTCCAATCTTATCAATATTGATTTCTACATCAGTAGTGAAAGTCTCATCATCAGGATCAGTTACTCTTACACTAATGAGTTCACCGACAGATTTGGATCTTGTCTTTAGAAATAGATACTCAATGTCAAACAGGGCAAGAGATTCAACATCAATATCAGATGGTGAACTGATACAAGTGTTTAGACAATTGATGACTGCATTTGTAATCTCGTCTTGATCAGCACCTTCTGCTGCCAACATCAACACCTTCTCTTCTCTTACAGTGAAGGGGTGATACTTAATCTTCTTACCTGTGGAAGGGATAGTTGTACTATATTCAGGGCGAGTTAATTTAGGAATCATAACGAAAATTCTTTTAGTTATTTATCCTAGATGCCTAACTCCTTTTCTGTCACCAATCTAAAGCTCCACCCACGATCCTCACATACCTTCGCTGCTGCATTCCACTTTGCTTGGTTGGTTATGTAAGTATGAACAGCATTCATCCATGCCTGTGTCCTTCTTTTTGGGTTCACAGGAGGTCCTATTACCTGAGACATAGGTTTTACTTCAATCATCTCAGTCACCATCACACCGTTCTTTTCAAACTGAATGATGAAGTCAGGAAAGTATCTTCTCTTCTTCTTAGAAACTGGGTCATCATACCATAGAGCCTTCTCTTCGCTCTGCCAGGAGACAATCTTATCATTCCTGTCACACCAGTTACAAAAGATTTTCTCCCATGAACTTCTGTAGACTATGTTAGAGGGATCGCCCTTGTACTTCTCTGGATTTTGAGGACGAAACTTGCCCTGTAATGTCCTTTTCACACTCTAAATAACTCCATAAAGGTATTTAGATATGAGTGCGAGAGTTGCCCAGGCAAGAATGAGTAGAGGGTTAGCAAAACCTTCTCTATTCAAGGTTGAAATTCCTCGTGCTCCAGCCAACGGACAGTTCACTGCAAATGATTACCTGGAATATTATTGTAAGCAGGCATCCATTCCTGGAATCAATCATGATGTACACATCATTCGTGGACATGCAAGGCAGGGTGTGATGAGTTCACAACCATATGGTGTTGCGTATGGTAAACCTCTTACTCTAACTATCATTGAGAGAAGTGACTATCATTCTTATGAGCAGTTTCAAGAATGGTTCTCATTGACATATAACAGTCAGCAGAATCTTACTGACACCCTTAAGATGAGATACAGAAATGAGTTCACCTGTCCTATCATCCTTAAGAAATATGAGTTGCCAACTTACAATGGAGATGGGCAACCAATTGATTTTGATAGTATGCGAACTGAGGTAGGTTTTAGAAACGCTTTAGAGATAAACTTTGAGAGTGCTTATCCTTCAAGCATCAGTGAGATTATGTTGAATACTGAGGCAAGAAACTCAATGGTTGAGTACACTGTTGAGTTTCAGTATGACAGATATGACATCTTCATAAACAAGGACGCTGAATTAACTACTATATGACATTAGATCTAAATGACATTGAGTATAAGATGATTGGACGTTCGCCAGAACAGAACATGAGTCTACTATATGGTAGGTATTCTGGACCCACAATTATCGTTCCAGAGCCTAATAAATACTATGTGTTCGTCTATAATGCCAAGACGAAAGGTTTAGAGTATGATCAACACCCAGCAATCATCAGTGGCTCCATCTTTAGTTGGGGATTCACTGGCTACAATGTTCACTGGGAGGAGATAAGAAGATACACTTGGAAAGAAACATCAAATTTACTTGAGTTATCTCAGGGTGAATTTGAAGTAGTAAGTAAGTTACCACTGGCAAGATTTAAAACAGCATGAACAAACTTCAGTACCCACTAAATCTTACAACTGATTCTGATTATATTGATTTCAGTTATCACAAGTATGTTTCTAATCAAAGAGTCCGTTCAGGTAACGCGGCATCACCACCAAGAGATGGTTATATCAGACTTTACTCACCAGAGAATGCTCCTTCTGTAGCTAATACAAATAATTGGCAAAGAATGGATTTTGAAGGTCCAATGGGACGAATGTCTTCTGCCGCTGCACGATTTGCAGGATCACTTGGTAGACAAGGTGGAGCTGAGGCAGCAGCAAATGTATTTGGTTCAGCTAAACAGGCGACTCTTGGATTGTCTGCCAGTATTGCAGGCATGACTGCCAGTCAGTTAGCAGCATTAAAGGGAGGAGAGGTTTATAACCCTAACGTAGAATTACTGTATCATACACCTGTCCTTAGACAGTTTAGTTTCTCATTTAGATTTTTGCCTTCATCAGCTCATGAAGCTACAGCAGTAAGAAATATTATTAGAACATTCAAGAAGTGGAGCGCTCCAGAAATAAATGGACAAATGTTTAACGTCCCACACGTATGGCAGGTTCAATACAGACAACCAGATATGATGGGCAAGTTTAAGAAAGCTGCTCTAACTACTGTGAACGTACAGTCTAACCCAACATCAGGTTATCACACCACCTTCAGTGACGGCATGCCAGTTGAGTACTCAATTGGACTTGGGTTTATGGAGGTTGATGTTGTCACTCGCACAGATCACGCAACAGGGATAGGAACCTAATGGGAATGCCACGATACTTCAGTTACCTGCCTAACATTGAGTACACAGTCTCAATTGACAGGGCAGGTAATGAATCAAACATTACAATCAAAGATTACTTTCATTTATTGAAAGTTAGAGATGACATCTTTAAGGATGACACCATCTATGAACTTTATAATATCAGAAATGGACAGAGACCTGAACAAATTTCTGAGGAACTGTATGGTGATCCAAGATACTACTGGATTCTATTGCAGATTAATGGGATCGTAGATTACTACAATGAATGGCCTCTCAGTAACACTGATCTTGATGAGTTTATTAAAGATAAGTATGGTTCATATGAGAAGTCTGGTGCAACAAGACACCATGAAACAGTAGAGACTAAGAATGCACTTGGTGATGTAGTACTTGAAGAAGGTATCAAAGTTTCAGGAGACTTTCTTTTTCAATATCCTGATAAACCAGGACAGTTTATCTACAAGACAAGTCGCCCTGTACCTATCTCATACAGACAGTATGAGTACAGACTGAATGAAACCAAGTCACAAATCAATGTTCTGAATCCAGACTTTGTGATTAGATACGAGGAAGAGTGTAGAGATTATTACAGGAAGATGAGAAAGACAACTGTCAAGTCACAGTTAGACGCCAACGCATAAAAAAAGGAGGGCCTTAGCCCTCCATCTCGTCCCACTGTCTCCTGAGAGGAGACTTAGTGAGTCTTTTTAGTCTCTTACGACTCCGCCAGTGACCTGAAGTAATCCAGGACGTCTCCTTCACCTTCTTCATTGGATGAAGAGGTTTCAGATTGTGGTACCACGACCTCCTGCTCAGTCTCTCCCACGGTATCTTCTGATACACTGGGTGAGGAGAACGATGGTTTTGTAGATACCACTGTTTCAGCGGTTCTTGCTGGGGCTCTTTCAGTAGAGCCAGAACTTTGAAGGTTCAGCACCTTATCAAGACGTTCTTTCAGTTGATCGTAGGTCTTGAATTGATCCTCAGCAACAATTGACTGAAGAGGGTGTTGACGCTTCCAGATGGACTCAAGTTGAGCATCATCTAGATCATCTAGAACTCCAGTATCCTGGAACTCAGAGGAGTCATAGTTGGGATAACCAGCAACCTTCTTAGCACGAAGCTTGAAGTTTGCACCTGCCCAGAAGTCAAAGGGATTGATTCCTTCACGTCCTTCCAGTTCATCACCATTGACTGCGTCCATGATCTTGTCATAGATCTTCTTGCCAAAGCGGAAGATTTTGACTTGACCTTCATTGTCAGGATTACCAGTATCCTTGACGATGTAGACGTTTGCGTAATAGGAAAGCTTTCGCTTCTGCTTACGCACCTGTTCTTTCAGGCTCTCATCACCTGAATTCCAGAGCTCACGATTGTACTCACCAAGAGGATCATCCTTGCCCAGGGTGGTCAGCGAGTTCTCGATGTACCAGCCGCCAGGACCTTGGAAGCCATGGTTGTACAGTTTCACAAATGGCATGTCCTCACCATCTGATGCAGGAAGGAAACGAATCACTGCGAAGCCGTTGCCAGCCTTGTCAGTAGTGAGCTTCCACATTCTCTCGTCAGTGGTACCAACCTTAGTTGTGTCTTCAAGTTGCTTCTGGAGCTTGTTGAAGATGGAGGATTTGTTTTGCTTGAGCGAATTAAACGACATTAAGATTCGTAGGATTGATTGGGTTCGATTGTGGCGAGTTTAGGGACTTCACACAGGGTCCATGATGTTATTGTAGCATACTTTTGGAGATTTGTTTCTTGGTTTTTTCTGAATGATTCTTACCAGCGAATCCATACGAGGGTTTTTTGTAACCCTCATCGTATGCCTGCTGGATATTCTCTGATTGAGTTCCCCATTTAAGATTATCTTTATGATTATTAAGTGGGTTGCTGTCAAGGTGTAGAACCACGCTTGACATTTCAGGTCGTTTGTGAAACACTTCACAAACTATTCTATGAACATTTAGATGAACTCTCACCCCAGGTTTCCGTAGTGAAACCACCTCGTACCCACCTCTGTCAATACGAGTCTTCATAAACATCTTTAGTTTCGTGTTCCAGATTCTGCCGTCCTCAGACACCAGATAGGGGAAGTCTCTAAACTGTTTCATGGTCTTATTATATCAGATAAAGGACTCTCTCATCAAGTCCTTATACTTATTTGTTTGAATGGATAGAAATGGTTTGTAGTTCTTGATCTTGAATGACAACTGTTCCCACAGTGGGTCTCTAAGTTTATTATCCCAGTCTTTCATAAAGTTTAGAACCATATCAAAGATGATAAGAGTCTCTAGATTAATTGATCGTTTGATGTAGAGTCTGAGGAGTGGAGGATGTCCTCCCATCGTTTCAAAAAGATTGTTAAAGGAAGTTTGCGTGGTCTCCAGATGTTTAACCACTGTGTCAAAATCTTGCTCAACAATGTAGGTGAGACTCTGTTGGCGTTTAGCCCATACCAACCAGCAATCTTTACCAGCTGTCTTGATATTGCCAATCCAGACCTTCGTTGGGTCCTCTGCTTCCACAAACGACGCCAGCATGTACTCCTTAATTTCTTGGTCTGAGTACTTACGCGCAAGCGTTTCAAAGAAGTAGAAGTCGTTTCTAGCTTGGTAGGTTGACTCTTTGGCTCTAACTTTTCCTTCATATTTGTAGAAGTCAAACGCTGGGTTTGAGAAGTGCTGTTTAAATGCGAGGTAGGTTTTGTAGACATCAATGCCGTGCACGATCATACAGGCAGTTTGCCAAGAGAAGTCTTCTTGAGAAAGTTAAGTTGGGTTGCTTCATACTTAAGCTTCTCTTTGAGTGGACGTGATACTAATTTGTTGACAGTATCAAGTTCAATCTCATTCTCTGAACAGTACTCTACAATAGCATCAATGTATGAGAGCTGTTTGTTAAGAACAATCTTTTCAATGTCCTCAGCAAACTTGTCTTTGCTAATGAACTTATCATTGAGGGCCTTGTCTAGTGCTTTTTTATCAGGCATGGAATCGAACAAATTGATCAACATAATCTTGTAGTTTAGTCAGGTACTTCATAATGTTTCGACGTTCTACAATTTGAACGTCTCCATTCTCACCTACTAGAAATACTACCAGTTTCTTTGGTACAATTCCAGTCTTCTCAGAGAACATAGCCCAGTAGGCTGATAGTTGGACGAAGTAATCTTCCAACCACTCTTCTGGTTTCTCTTTCTTAGATGTCTTAAAGTCAACGATGGCAAGTTCTCCATCCACCTCACAAATAAGATCCACTGTACCAGCCAAACATAGCTTGTCAGAATACATTGGAGTCTCTTGCTGGTAGATGTTGTCTAACCTCTCATCAACATAAGGTTTGGCGAAGTTGAACATGTATTGTATCAGAGGACGCTTGTACTCGTCAAGCAACTTTACATCTTCATTCTGTAAGTACTTCTCAAGACACAGGTGTAAGTCTGTTCCTCTACTTGTAGCCTGTTTACATACCTTATTAGCTTCTTCATTACCCACCTTGGCGCGCCAGCTAGCAAACTTTTCCCTGCTAACAAAGGAGATGATGGAGGTGACAGACGGGTAAGCGTTGTCACCACACTCATACATTCTTACTTCATTTACATTCTTACGAGACAGTTGTCTAAACATCTGTCTGTATTCTTCAACCTGCCTGAACATCAATTAATTCCACTTGCATTTTTAGCGATGAGGTAATTTCTTACCAAACCTGAACGACAGATGTCGTCAATTCCCATCTCAATCATGTCAAAATCATCAGGCATCATCTCAAGAATCCTCATGAAATCATGGATTCCATTCTTCTCCTTGTCTCTGATGAGGTCAGACTGCATTGCGTCTCCACAGAAGACGATGCGAGTGTTCTCACCCACCCTTGTGATAATTGAATCAAGTTCGTGGAAGTTTAGATTCTGCATCTCATCAATGATTATAACAGAATTGTCTAGTGTTACACCTCTAAGGAAGGAAGTGCTCCAAAACTTAACACTCTCTTGTGCTTTCAATGCACCATAAAGAATCTCAAAGTCATTATCATTACCCATCTCAAACATGTATTTCACCATGTTTTTGTATGGAATCTGATACAGAGAGGACTTATCCTCATGATCTCCAGGAAGGAAACCAATCTCTCTTGTTGCTACAAGGGATCTTACCAGATAAACAGAGTCGTAGTTGGGAGTTGTCTTTAAGGTGTCGTACAGAGCCTTGTAGAGGGCACAGAATGTCTTTCCTGTACCTGCTGCTCCATAGATGAACAGGTGTTTACCTTCATCCCATGACTTAAAGATTCTCTCTTGGTTCTCAGTGAGTGGTGTCACTGCCACCATCTTCTCAGCACCAATAGAGACTTGCTTCTTGCGCTTTGCTCTTGTTTTTACTGCCATGATTAATAAAGGTTTTTAGCTTTAGCACCTGGTGCCTTCTCAACTTTCTTGAGAACTTCTTTCCAACCAGGATGTGTTTTGTTGAGCTTGTCTTTCCACTCACCCACCTCAAGTCCAAGTGCAGGAGAGTTTTCAGGTGTATAGAATCTAAACCACTCTGGGTTCTCTTCTTTCCAAGTGTCCCATTCGTCTACACTCATGACGACTTCTTTAGTCTCACCAGTGTCTTTGTGTTGTACAGGGTATGTTGCCAAAATAGTAAATCTCTCACATGGGTATTTATTCTCCCACCCAGGTGGGAGGATGATGTAATCACTGAACCCGAGGAACAGGATCGTAGGGAATATCAACGAAGTCAGAATTTTTCCATGTAGGAGGATGGAAGACACAGTACTCGTTGAAGGTGATTTTCATCTCCTTGTTAGTGAGTCCACAGTGCTTAGCTGCCTTGGGGAGGTTCCATTTTGCGGAGAAGAGGTTCTCCATTGCTTCTCGTGTTTCCTTTCTCACCAGTCAAGTGCCTCAGCCACATCAGGGAATACAGATCTGAACACCGTTCTGCATTGTTCTGCGAGTTCCATGTGTTCTTGTTGTGTTCCATTAGATGTTCTTAGATTGATGTAATGAACCCAACTGCGACATGTGCCTGTCATGTAGATTCTAGTTGGTGTTGATAAAGGAAGAACAAAACGTGCTGACTCCTTAGCCACACCATTATCTAGAAGGTTGTTGTAGAGGTGCATTGAGTCTTCAAAATGCTTCTCAATCTTCTTCTGATACTCGGCAACCATACCAGGTGGTAGGTCATTGGTGGAGTTTTGTCTGTTCTTCTTATCCTGTTTCCTAAGCTCAGGAACTGGGATAGTCTGATCAAGAAGTTTAGTGTCAGCATAACGCTGAGAGAACTCTTGGAAGCAGAAGGAGCGATGACGTAACACCTGAGCAGCAATACCTCTGTTGGTATTGATCTCTAGTGTCATAGACGCAGTCTCAAAGATGCTCCAGTGGTTATGTAGAATGCAATACTTAAGCAAGCCTCCAGCAGTTCTGTAGTTCTCTTGGTTGTGTGGGTTAGAAACCCTAGCCACAAAAGAGATTACATCCTGTGGTGACTTGCCTTCAAGTTCACCTGCACCAGAGGTACAGGAGATCAGTTTCACGTCGCTCATTTCTTAATGTCTGGGTGGGGTGCGTAGAGTGGTCCAGGGTAGTTCCCTGCAAACTTACCTTCATTGTACAGTCTTTTCTTACGTAATGTAAGTGATGCAATTTCATCTATTGGATTAGGTACCTTTCGTACCAAATCCTCGTTGCTCTCTTCGTTCTTGGACACGTGCTTTCCTCAGTTCTTTTAGAAGGACAAGTTGCTTCTCCATGTAGAGAAGCTCCTCATCAGTGTACAACTTACGTTTACTTTCATCCTTGAGTACACCTTGCACTCTCTTGATTGTCTTCTTACCTAAACTCATACATCAGGTCCGTCATACCACTCTTCAAAGAGTTTGATTTCGTCATGGAGACTTTGATTATAGATGTGAAACCCATAAGTTTCAGCGCAAGCCAGTTCACTTTCAAGTTGTTCTACATAAAGCTTGAGCTTAGTGATGAGGGTTTTAATTCTTTGGTTGCTCATTGATTCTGGAGTCCTAGTTCAGGGAATGCGTCTACAACGTTTTGCTTTGTAATCTTATAACGAGTGGTAAGCTTCTTATCTTTAATAAGATCTAAGAGTTCTGCCTCTTCAGAGTGAAGTGATTCAAGAAGTTGAATCCAGAGTGCTTCTTTCTTTAGTTGTTGAATAGATGGTTTGGTATTACCAGAACAACCATAGAGTACCATACCATTCACTTCTTTCTTGATCATCTTATCAATCATTCTATGCTCAGTGATGAGCAGTTGATGCTCTACACCCTTAGGTACATCTAGAGCAGTGAATGGTGTCTCTCCATCAGGAAATACAAAGTGAATGTTCTTTGCAAAGTTACAAAGTAGAATCTTTGTGAGAGCAAGAGTCTTATACTCTTTGAGAATACTTACCTTCTCATCCTTATTCTTAGCGTTTGATACTCTTTGAAGTACCTCAGAGATAAGAGTTTGGTTTACTGAAAGCTTTGGTTTAGTGGGTCTAGCCATTATGCGAACTCCTCAATCAATTGGGAGATATTATTGTGAATAAAGTACTCTAGACGAATGGTGTCAAGAGGTTTGGTGTTTGTATAACTCTGAAGGATGCGAGTTGTAACATCCTCAGGGATCTGATTGAAGTCAATCAGTTGTGAATTCCTTTTCCAGTTACGAAGACGAATAAAATTTGTGAAATCTTGTGGGTCCATGCTCGCCAGAGAAGTGATCTTCTCTTTACTCATCTTCTTCTGTGGCTTACCAGTTACGATTGCGTCATCACAGGTAAGAATATTAGGAATACCATCAGAGCGATCACCTTTAATGATGTGTTCTTGAAGGTATCTAACTGGGTTCTCATTCTCAATCCAACGATTCCTGATTGGATCATATTGCTTAACGAGCTCATAGCGATGAAGCTGAATGAAGTCTTTATCAGCTGAGAGAATAAGAATAGGTTCTGGTTGTGTCTTCTTAGAGTTGTAGATACAGATGGAAGCGATGACATCATCAGCCTCAGCACCTTCAACCTGAAGAACTTGATAAGGTAGGTTTGCTTTAACCTCGTCCCTAATGATATTTAGTACGGAAAACATCTCATCCCAGTTGTACTTTGATGTCTCACGTTCTTGCTTACGATTCTTCTTATAGAATGGAAAGATTTCACGTCTCCAATAGTTCTTGTCATCATAACAAAGAACCATCTTACCAAAGTCTTTCTTAAATGTTCTCTGAATTCTTGCTAGAACTCTTACAATGGAGTGACGAACAGATTCAATGTTGATTCCATTCTCTACCTTGTTTCGTACCATCAGATGACTGATGGCAATCTGATTTGCATCTATGAGAATCATAGGATGACCCTTTGTTTACCTCTATATTATAACACAAAAAAAAGGATGGAGTCAAGCCCCATCTTCAGTAATATCTTCTGGATCAAATGTCTCTGGATCGTATCCAGGTTCAAATGTAATCATCATGTAGTCTCCTCTATCAAGTTCTCCATCCTCATCAAAGAGTTCAGGGTGGGGATTCTTTTCAAAGAGTTCTTCGAAGTCATGCTCAATGTGAGTCATGAATGCAATGTATCTTTCTGATGTCAACCAGCCTGCCACAAATCCAAGGACTAATGACAGGAAGATAAACACGACTGCGATGTTAGACATCTTTCTTCACCTCTAGGTTGAAGGTAATAACTCTGCCGAAGAGTTTAAATTTTATTTGGTTTTGAAAGGTGGGATTGATTTGTTTTTCCTTCTCTTTAGGAATCATAGTCTCAAACCCACGGTTTATGTTCATACGTGTTTATGATCAATTAAATAACGAACTGTATCTTTCATACCTCCAAGCTTCTGGTTTTCAAACATCACCTGAGGGAATGAGGAGTTGTATCCAAATTGATTTACGAAATCTTCTGGACTGAAGTCAGATCCAAGATCAAACTTTTCGTAATTAACTCCTTTTTGTTCCATGAATTGTGTGAGTCTATCACAGAACCCACACCCTGCCTTAGAATAGACATAGAACTTTTGATTTTGCATAAAACCTTTGAGGTTAAAATTATTTATCTTGGGTTGAAGAAATAGAAAGTGTCTGCTGCCTTATGATAGTCCTTACTATTAGGGTAATGTTCCAGACACTTGTCTGCCATTCTTCTCACATCCTTAGGTAGTCTAGGAGAACAATGATGATCTCTCAGGCAGCAAAGGAACTTGTATGTTTCTTTGAGAGCGTGATACTCTTCCTCTGTAAGCATTAGTCGTCAAACACCTTACATTGTGGTGCACCAGGATGATCATCACAGAACTTGTCTAGGAGTTTGTCCTGATGACGATTATGCCAGTCTGCGATCTTGCCATCATGTTCAGAGTCCCACTCATCTTCTTCGTGATGCTCATTGGTACTGTATGGTACCTTGAACTTTGCGTACTTGTCGTTAGGATCTGTTTGTTCAGTCATAGGTGATTGCCTTTCTAGTATTATACAGAATGGAATTAAGATTGTCAAGATTGAAATGAGGGCGCCCACCATTGCTTGAATGATGGGCATCCTACTGGGATAGTGGTCCAAGAATTGTGCGTTTTAATTACTTATCGCTGGTGACGATCTGGTGTGATCTCTTCTGGACACATTCTCAATGACAATCTGTGCGTCAACGTTGTGACGAACATCACCAAAAGGAGGAGACCACTTAGGGTTAGCCCCTTCTGTCTGAATAATTCCTGAGGTTCTGGACCCAGCAATCTTAAGGATGATCTCATCACCCTCCTCCCATCCAAGGTCCTGAATAAGATTGTTCAGTTCTTGAATGTCAATCATTGATAAAACCATTACGAACAAGCCAGAGACGTGTCAATGGAGTGGGTTCAATCACATCCCAAGGACGATTGTTTGTGTCATTGATAATCTTCAGGACATTCAAAGTCATGTTGGCAGTGCCACCAGCCCACTTAGCTTCCTTCTCCCAGGGAATTGCCTGAGGTTGAGAAGCATAAGCAATGTTGGTTGCTAACACATAAGCCTGTGGTACATCCTCTTCGTTACGAATGATTGCAATACTGTTGTTATCAATCGTTCCTGCCATGGCATCCTGTGCTGCGTGCCATGCCTCATGACGAAGAGTTCTAATCATAGTGACAGGGTCATCAGCGTATGATTCATTCAGGAAGAAGTCATTACCCACTGTGTAATACACACCAGCGTGACCACGAGGGAAGTACTTATCACCAGCAATGTAAACTCCAACTCCCATCTTAGCCAACTCAGTGATGAGTCCTTCCGTCTCTTCCCTCACTGAATCGTAGTTGGAATACTCAAAGGCAATCTCTAAGTCAATGACACCATGAATCTGTGTCACGTCATCGCGACACTCCCTCATCATCATACAACCCATGGAGTCGTTAGTCTTCCAACCTTTAACTGCTGGATCAGCAAGAGCTGGAACAGCAAGCATGCTTGCTGCAAGTAGTGCAAATAGTTTATTCATAGTTATGTCGTTGGTCCCACCAACGTTGTTCGTGTACTCCCTTAGCAAGGGTATCTCTACCATTCATGTGGTAGACTTTGTCTCTGAGTTTCCTTACAAATTGATAACGATCACGTGCGTAATTGATTTCCTCTTGAAAGTAAGATTCACCTTCAATGTCTAAGAGGTAATCAAACCAGGATGATCGTTCCTGATTCATAAGTTCCTGGAGGTATGTTAGTTCCTCACGTGTTAGTTCAACAGGTGGGAGTTCATGTTCGCTCACAGCAAAAAAGGTGCCAATGTGACACCTTAATTATAACAGTTATTGAGTTGGATTGTAAGAGGGAACCATCATCCCTCCGTCTCCGTCCTCGTCATCATCAGTATCTTGAAAGATAAAGTAGAAGACAATTAGAAGAGCCCAGGCAAAGATGTAATTACTCATCGCCCTCCTCAGAAGACCCTTGGGCCCAAGGGGACTCTCTCTGCATAAGTTTTTCAAGACTCTCAAGGTACTTTGCTGGTTCCTCAGGTTCAAAGTCCACGTACATCAGTTCCTCACCAGCTTGTGGTGCCTCAGGATGTCGTGGAGCTCGTGTACCTTTGTACTCATAAGTGAGTGACTGAAGATTCTGCCACATCATAGCGAAGGCTGCTCCAGCAATCAGAGCGAAGCAAATAAAGTAAAGGATGACTTCAAAGCTATTCATCATGCCTCCTGTAGAGATTGAACTGTGTTGTGAAGCTCACCAATGTCTCTTAGACCTTCAACAGAGAACCATGGGGCGTTAGCCCAACTGAATCCTTCACCCATTGTACTGTCTGGTGCAGTGATGTACCAGTGACACGCAGTGTCAGGAACATCTACAGCACACTTAGACCAATCATCCTGCCACTGTGGGACTTGCACCCACATAACGGCAGCAAACAAAATAGATAGAAAGAAATTCATTGGTTCATCCTTGGATCGTCTGGTGAGCAGTTAGTCGTGTTTTCATCTATATGATCCCAACTTGTGATTAGTATGGGACGATCGTCCATACCAAAAGGCCATCCTGGCATGTCTAATAAGAAGGTGTCATCCTCATTGATAGTCACTGAACGAATACAGTAGGAAGGCCACCTTACTTCCTCTGCCATTACAGGAGAGGAGAAGAGGGATAGAGCAAGGAATAGTTTAATCATCTATCAACCTCAAGTAAATGAGATGATCTAATGCAAACTTGCCTCCACCATTGAGAACAATACAGGATGCTCCACCCCAGTAAAGGACGAGGAGTTCTAACAAATAGATGTTGAATCCTGATGTCACAATGGCGTGATAGATGCCAAAGGAGACTGTACCCATGATGGACAAGGCACCCAGTCGGGTACCTAAGCCAAAGATAAGTAACCAACTCCCACCAATCTCAGAGAACGCTGCCAAGTATGACATTGTAATTGGGAATGGAATGTGGAGTGGTCTTACAAAAGCGTCAGCAAAGTTCTCAATGCTGTCTAGCTTTTCATATCCATGATGGATAAGCATGATGCCAATGGAAAGTCGAAGTAATAAGAACCCCAACGACTTAATCATAATGCATTGCCTCTAGGAAGTACTTCCTCAGGGAACACAAACTCTTCATGTGGTTGATCCACTGGAGCCATCCAGGCTCTCAGTCCCTCATTGAGAAGGATGTTCTTGGTGTAGAAGGTCTCGAACTCAGGATCCTCAGCTGCCCTGATCTCCTGGCTTACAAAATCATAAGCACGAAGATTAAGAGCAAGCCCAATGATGCCAATAGAAGATGTCCAGAGACCCATGACAGGAACAAACAACATAAAGAAGTGAAGCCAACGCTTATTACTAAACGCAATCCCGAAGATCTGCGACCAGAAGCGGTTCGCTGTAACCATCGAATAAGTTTCCTCCTCTTGCGTTGGTTCAAAGGCCTTAAATGTGTTGGACTGTTCTCCATCTTCAAAGAGTGTGTTCTCAACTGTTGCTCCATGAATTGCACAAAGTAATGCTCCTCCAAGAATACCAGCCACTCCCATCATGTGGAATGGATTGAGCGTCCAGTTATGGAATCCTTGTAGGAAGAGTAGGAACCTGAAGATTGCTGCCACACCAAAGGAGGGAGCAAAGAACCAGGAGGATTGTCCCAATGGATACATTAGGAATACAGATACAAAGACTGCAATAGGACCAGAGAATGCAATGGCGTTGTAGGGTCTAATGCCCACAAGTCTTGCGATCTCAAATTGCCGAAGCATGAATCCAATTAGAGCGAATGCACCGTGGAGAGCAACAAAGGCCCAAAGCCCTCCAAGTTGGCACCACCTGACGAAGTCGCCCTGAGACTCAGGACCCCAAAGTAACAGAAGAGAATGACCCATAGCATCAGCAGGGGTACTTACTGCTGCTGTGAGGAAGTTCGCGCCTTCAAGATAAGAGGACGCAAGTCCGTGGGTGTACCAGGAGGTGACGAAGGTGGTTCCTGTGAGCCATCCTCCGATCGAAAGATAAGCGCAAGGCAGAAGCAACAAACCGCTCCAGCCAACAAAAACAAATCTATCTCTCTTGAGCCAGTCATCAAGGATGTCAAACCATCCCCTCCCTTGTTGTGTTAGTGTTGATGTTGTCATTGATTTTTACTCTTACGTCTGGGTGAACCGAGTGAGTTGGTGTTGCCAGTAAGTGCATCACTCAACTTTTTTCTATGCTGTTTAGAAAGGGGTTTTCCTTTTCTAGCTGCTGAGATTCTAGCTTTACTTTCCTTGGTATGCCTTGGCTTACCTTGGTTAGATTTACTAATTTTCTCTCTTGTTTCATGGCTCTTGGGGTGAGAACCACCTCGACGAGATGAGTTCAGGAAAAGCTCGTCCTTTCCAATAAGTCCTGCCAGTCCGTGATAAGCGTCCCAGTCCTCCTGCTTACCATGTTCCAGGTAGAGAAGGAAGTGAGCCTCTGCGTGTTCCTCTGGTGTTAGAAGAGCAAGATTCTCTGCAGCATCAGTCCCACCCATGTGACGAGGTAAGATGTGATGTTTGTGTTTCATTTAGAATTGGTGTCGTAGTTGAATTGATCATCCAGTTTTTTATCTTCACGTTTCTTAGTCTCTTCCTTGAATAGTTTTTCAAGTACCCTTTCATCAGGGTCGAGTTTAGATGTCATGTTTAGAAATGCAAATACATTCAACATAAATAAGATTAGTTGAATTTATGTTGTGAAAACCTGTAAAAAGTGTGGTATTACAAAGCCTCTCACTGATTATTATACCATCAAGAAGTCTGGTAATCAACATGGATCATGTAAGGAATGCTTCAAAAAGAAAGCAAAGGTACAGAGGAATCCAGAAAGAGCTAAAGAATTAGAACTGATGCGAAGATACAGTTTAACTCTTGAGGACTACTATAAGATGAACCAGAATTGTAACATCTGTGGTAGTAGAGAAGAAGGGAGAGGGTTCAGTATGAACGTGGATCATTGTCACTCTACAGGAAAAATCCGAGGTCTCTTATGCAATAGTTGCAATCGAGGCCTCGGACTATTAGGTGAAGATAACCTTAGAAAGGCTATCCTTTATCTCAACCAATAGAAGGAGCGATTAAGGCCACAGGTGTGGACTCAGCTGCTGCAAGATCGAGCGGGAAGTTGTGTGCATTTCTTTCGTGCATGACTTCCATTCCAAGACCTGCTCTGTTGAGCACGTCTGCCCACGTGTTGAGGACTCTTCCTTGTCCGTCGATGACTGACTGGTTGAAGTTAAATCCATTGAGATTAAATGCCATGGTAGAGACGCCTAGGGCGGTGAACCAAATGCCAACCACTGGCCAGGCTGCCAGGAAGAAGTGAAGTGAACGTGAGTTGTTGAATGAAGCGTATTGGAAGATCAATCTACCAAAGTAACCATGAGCGGCTACGATGTTATAGGTTTCTTCTTCTTGTCCGAACTTGTAACCATAGTTCTGTGACTCAGTTTCAGTCGTCTCGCGGACGAGTGAAGAGGTAACAAGTGAACCATGCATTGCTGAGAAGAGTGAACCACCAAAGACACCAGCCACACCTAACATGTGGAAGGGATGCATCAGGATGTTGTGCTCAGCTTGGAACACCAACATGTAGTTGAATGTACCAGAGATGCCAAGAGGCATTGCGTCAGAGAAAGAACCTTGACCGAAAGGATAAACCAGGAAGACTGCGGATGCTGCTGCAACAGGTGCAGAATAGGCAACCATAATCCATGGTCTCATTCCAAGTCTATAACTAAGTTCCCATTCACGTCCCATGTAACAGTAGATACCGATAAGGAAGTGGAAGACGACAAGTTGGAAAGGGCCTCCATTGTAGAGCCACTCATCAAGACTTGCTGCTTCCCAGATGGGGTAGAAATGTAGACCAATTGCGTTACTGGATGGGACAACGGCACCTGAGATGATGTTGTTTCCATACATGAGTGAACCAGCGACTGGTTCGCGAATTCCGTCGATGTCAACGGGAGGTGCTGCGATGAATGCAACGATGAAGCAGGTAGTTGCTGCAAGCAAGGTTGGAATCATCAAGACTCCAAACCAACCAACATAAAGACGGTTGTTAGTGGAGGTTACCCAGGAAGTAAAGTCGTCCCAGGCGGAGGTACGTGACCTCGTAAGTGTAGCGTTAGCCATTTGAAAAAGGGTGTGTATGTATTCTCATGAGGGAAATGAGAGACGGTATTATTTCCTCCTACCCTTGCGGAGGATATTAGAGACGTGTTTATATGCTCCCTATAGGTCTCGGTTTGTGGAGAGCGTAAGTAAAAACCCACGCCAATTGGTGTGGGTTCCATCACAAATTTATTTAGTACCTTTGTGAACTAATCTAATTATAACTGAATTATTGTGCTTTGTAAAGTTGTTCCTTGGTGAATTCTGCTGGTACAATTCTACCAAACATGTCTAGTTGCCCTAGAATCTTTTCACCTTGAAGTGAGACAACCTCACACTTGTAACCAGCAAAAGGTCCTTCAACTACATCAAGGATGTCACCAGCCTGATAATCAAACTGAACATTCTGTTGAACCTCTAGGTGTGCATCATCGCACATATCAAAGAGCTTCTTGATCTCACGTGGACGAAATGCAATGGGATGCTTCTGCTCACAGTTGACAAAGAACTTGATACCAGGTGTACCAAGAATCAAATCAAATGTTTCACCAGGAAATCTTGTCTTAAGAAGTCCCATCTCATCTTCATACTCTTCCATCTTAACCTGAACCAGAAGGTAACCACTCATCAGGAGTTTGTTCTTTACCTTACGCTTACCTGATTTTTCAATAACCAGTTCCTTACGTTGTAGATACTCTACATTCAAGAGGTTCTTGTCATCAAACACTGCCTTTCTTGCCAGCAACTGTTCACGACAACTCCTCTCCTTATTCATGTTGATTGAGAGAGCGAACCAGTTCTTGTAATTCAATTCAAATCCTCGGTGAGATAATTTACTATCATATTATAATCCATAAGTGAGTCACCTGTAAAGGTAATACCTTCTTTCTTATAGAATCTGTATACTTTCTGATAGAGTTTGTGATTGTCTCTTAGATCCATCTCACCGTCAACGGTTGCATAAAGAGATGGAAGGTGGTCGTCAAATTTGTTTCTTAGTTTAGACATTGGAGCTAATAAAAATCCTCCTGTATTATCATAACACAGGAGGTACTAATAGTATTTAGTTTAGAGAGTTGGAACGACTTTCTCTACTGAGTAGGAAAGAAGAACCAAGAAAGCTACACTGGTTAGTGTAAAGAATAGTTCAGTCATTCATCTCCTGATTGGGTTAGAACTGCAGCACTTACAAATGTAATCAACATTATAACAGCTACTGTTCCCATCACCATACTCCAGGAATGACTTGTCCTGTCAGTGCATAAGCACCAAGAGCTGCGACGATACCAAGCATAGCTGCAAGGCCGTTAATACGTTCTGCGTTTTCGTTCATGTTATTAAAGGATAAAGGGTTATGTTGAATAAGAGAAATCCTTATTCAATGTTCAAAGGATACCAAAAATAAGGTTCCCTGTCAAGGCATAAGAAACCAAACCAGCAACAATGCCAATCATAGCAAAGCGCCCATTCATTTTCTCTGCCCTCTCACTATGAGTCTCAATGCCGTAGCGATCAAGATCTTCTTTCGTCATGTACATTGTAGGCTCAGTGGCGTACATGTTAGTACGACCACCATCTTCAGTAGTAACTGTCATGGTTTTGATTGTAACGATTTTATTTAGTAGGTTATTATACCCACTCAGGTTTGCGATCAGGGATACGAATGTAGTTGTCTACAACCCAAGGCTTAGATGAAACATACATCTTATAAGCATCAAATGTATCAATGGTGTTATCAAGTTTGAACTCAATAGGCATTGCACGAATGAATGGTGTATGCTCAGATGAATCTGCTTCCGGAAATATCTTAGCAGCTTCTAAGATAGCGTAGAGACAGGTGTGAACCTTACCGTAACGTGATGTGTACTCTTCACAGAGTGCAAATGCATGTTCAATCAACCAACGTGAATTGGCAGGTGTTTCAGATGCCCAGACAGTACAAGGATGATGACGGAATGCACCATGCTCAGTCTTGTATGGTGTACCATCAGACTTAGGTAGAGTACCATAACCATGACCCCACTTCTCTGAAGCAATGATTGATAACATCTGACAACACTCAAGAGGCATCTTTACGATGTGCTTATCAGGTAGAACCTGAGCAGACTTGAGTGGACTTGGTGATGTAACAAAGATGTTCATTCGTATGGATGATTGTCTGTGGTAGTAATTTCTCTGTCTCTTTGTTCTTGAAACAGGTTTCTTATCACTATTGTATCACCTTCAATTACAAATGTCAAAGGATCTGTGTGGTTCCATCCTAAGGTCTCATAGAGAGCATCAAGCTTCTCCATGTCCTCATAAAGTTGATTGGGTTTGGTCATTGAGTCCTACTAACATGACATTTGTATCAATGATTTTGAATTGCTCACCCTGATGAGCACGTTCAACATACTCCTCAAAGTTGTCCTCTAACTCCTGAATAGTAATTTCAATCATTGTGGGTAAAAAGAAAGAGGAGGTTACCCTCCTCAGTATCCTCACGGGTTGGTAGCTCAGGCGGCTACAGCAACGCGCTGGAAGTTTACGATGTTGTTTGCGTTTAAACAAATTGCCAGCGTCAACAGTCACACCGATAACACCAAGTCGAAACCAGGACATCCCCTTGAATGGAGATGTGGGGAATCGAACCCCAGTCCTTGATGCCAGAAGAAGTAACCTCATCCGACATCTATATTATAACAGTTAACACTTAAAAAGAGCGAAGACTTTAACCTTCACTCTTTGGATAGATATTATTCTTTACAAGTTCAACTGCTGCATCGTCAATAGTATTATCTGTACTCTTAGCATAAGCTTCGAGTAAATCAACCACGAGCTTTCTAACAGAGTTAGAAAGGACAAACTTCATAAGAATGGGCTTGATAATGAAAAGCATAAGAGGTAGCATAGCTACCTCTATTTATTATCAGAAGCTGAACTTGACGCCCACTTTGGTACCAACGTTGAGATCTTCGTCAAAGTTGATTTCGTCCTGGGTGATAGCAGAAACTTCACCATACACGTTGAGACGCTCGGTCACGTCCACGCCAATGCCAACCTTGCCACTAAGCTCAGTGGTGGTGTCGCCGCCATCAGGACTCACGAAAGCAGGACCGCCTTGGACGTACCAGCCAGCACTCTCACCAAGTGCGCCGTCAAAACCAACGTGGGTCTCAGTGGTTGCACCGATGTAGTCAGAGCCAGCGAACCCAGCGTTGTTCTCGATGTTCACGTAAGGACCTGCAAGGGCAGCGCCAGCGGACATGGAGAGAGCAGCAGTTGCTGCGAATACAGATTTGATCATTTTAGATAATAGAATGTCTCGTAGAGATTAACCTACGGATGATAGAAGACTCGACAAGTCTTCGTGTTTATTGCGTGTGCCCCTAACCAAAGTTATTCGTGGGTAGGGCACTAAGTTCATCTCTATTTAGTCTGTTTCAGTTTCTACTGTTGGTGGGTCCGGCCAACCAGGTGGACACATGGGAACATCCCATCTGTCACCCATGACAATGTCGATGGTTTCCATGTCAACATTCAGTGGCCTTTCATCAGGCCACCAAACAGTTGGCATATCTACGAGATACCTTCCAGGTACCTCGGTTTCCACAATAGATCTAATACACAAATGAATAGGATGATAATCCATAATAAAGAATTCAAACGGGACTGACCAGGATCGAACTGGCGACTTCCGCCGTGACAGGGCGGCGCTCTAACCGGCTGAGCTACAACCCCTAGAAAGGAAGTGTGGGTGATGGGAGTTCGGGGATAGGTGATCCACTACCAGTGCTTGGTCCTTCCAACATTCCTGGAAGGGCATCACCCACTCCTTCTGTTGCTGCTTTAATTACCTGAGCCTTAACTTCTTCAACGATTGCCTCTCGCTGAGTGTACACATAGATACCAGCTGCTGTACCAATGGTGAGTACACCAAAGCTGATGACTGTGAGGACATTAAAGACTTTCTGCATCGTTAACAAGTAACTGTTATTATTTATTAGACTCTCTTGTGAGTTTGAAGTAGAGTTTATAGTATCTCTTCTTCATCTCATCAATAGTATCCATGTCATCAGTGAACCCATTAATCCTTAAGTGATGAAAGGATCCTTCAAGCTCACTGATGAGTAGGAGTATGTCTACAGGCTTCAGAGAACCCACTTACAGACTGCACCATGACTCACTTCACCACCAATGATTTCATCAATCTCATTTTTGGCAGTGCGCTCAAGCTTGGAATCAGTCTCAGTGACAAGGTACTTGAGGCAAGGAACTGTCAATGTGTCCTTCAATTCTTGTTGGACGACTTCTGATGCTGATGGGGTACTGTTACGTGCCAAGTCAGCAGTGGTATTAACCAGACTACCAACTGTAAGTGTGAGTGGAAGACCCACTGCCAGTACTACACCTGAACGAACCAGGTTTTCAACGTTAAGTGCCATAATTTATTTGTTTGAACAGGACAATCTTATCACAAATGGATAAGGTTGTCAACTGGCCCACTAGGACTCGAACCTAGGACTTAGTCGTTAACAGCGACTCACTCTACCAACTGAGTTATAGGCCAATAGATTAGAACAGAATAGTTCTTCTTTCGTGATACTCTCGTACCCATACAGCATCCACAATCATTCCAACACCACGACTGGCTAGGGCGTTATGGAGCTTTACTCTCTCAAAAACACCATGAATTTCACGGCGATCCATTATTTGAGCAAGATGTAGAGATTCATTCTCGCGTCTTCTCTTTCTAGCTGCTCGCTTTCTTTTGTTCATGATGATAGAAAAAGTGGTTGAAGGCTTTAGTGACGTCTAGTCCTTCTGAATCTGTGGCTTCAAGGCATCTCATCCTCGGAACCCGCACACCTCCTCGGATCGGAGTTCAGATTCTTCCTCACTCACTTAATCTAGTGAGCCAATCAGTTACTAAAGAGAACCCATCTTTGCTTTCGTCCCCAATCTGATCAGGGTCTAGACAATAACAACACCCAGTTTAGATACCGTGAATATCTTCCTTGGATGGTCCGTAGACACAACACCCACCTTTCAATGAATGCGTTAGAGGCTTCGGACTCTCTCTAGCATCGTTTGCCAAATCTCAGTCAGGTTGAACCTGAGACCCTGCTTTCACGGCGACTGCAATAGTTCTTATTGGTCCCGTTACTATGTTGGGGATAACGAATCTAATCCTCCCATCAGTCAAAGAGTATTGCGTCTTGGCGGACGCCTCACCTCTGTCTGTTACTTACCGTGTCTATCACCGCCAAGTGAAATTACCGGATGGCTTGTCAGTAGAGTGGGTACCCTGACTAGGGACTGATCTCTAACAGCCTTTCATCTATCTCCATCACTGGAGTCAATCCTCATAGTCGAGAGATTGATTATCCTAACCTTTTTATTCAGGTTAGTTGGGGGATGACGATCCCCATATGATTATTATAAAGGAAGTTCTCTTGTTTGTCAACGATTCAGGCAGGACTCGAACCTGCGACCAATTCATTAGAAGTGAATTGCTCTTTCCATCTGAGCTACTGAACCATGTGTATCTCTCTGTGACAATTGGCACATAAGAGAATACATTTGTCTAATTCTTTTAGGAGTCTAGACTCACTCCAGAGACGCATCTTAGTCCAATGTGCCTCTTTCTCTGATGGATCTAAGTGATGGAACTCAAGGGCTCCTATACACTTATCATAACCACACTTGGAACATTTGCCACCTTTGTATTCAACAGCAAAGAGTTTCCTCTTTCTCCACCTCTCAATGCAATAAGAGTTGAAGGCTGCTTTCTGTTTGGGTGTCTTGTCCTTGTATGCTTTTCCCATGAGATAATTATAACACCATCTCACTTTTGTGTCAAGCAACAGAAGGATTAATCATCCACTCTATTGTGTTCTTTACATCCCTCATTGCTACCTCTAACTCTGAAGCGTTGCCTGACTCCATGTCCATGGAATCATTAGAAGAGGATAAAGTCCATCTCCATTGCTCAACATCTTTATTATACCAGAGATTGATGTTCATGTCAATGTCTCTACGAGATAGATTTTCCAGGACCCTCATGTAGCTTTCTGAGAGCCTCTTTGACTTCAGGGGACTCTTCCCATGACCATTCCTCCTCTCTGCCTTTGCCATCTTTCTTAGAGCGAGTTTTCTTAGTCATAAAGTTTTTTGTTTTAGTGCTTGTTCAAGTGCACCATCCACAAACCCTCGACGATACTCCCAGGTTTGTCCTGTGGTGTCACCTCTGCAAGGGTTGATACACTCTTCTGGATTATCAACTTGGTTACAGACAAGACCTGCTAAGTCTTCATCTGTACCTTTGGCTCCAGTTGCCCAATAAAGTTGTGAGTCCATCCAAGTGGCTCCACATTTCAGGCAGGATTTATTTTCCATGTCTACAAGTATGGTAGATACCTGTATTTATTATACCATATAAAGTGCGTTGTAATAACTGTGTGCGTATGATGTCCTAGCACCATGTATTCCCCATCCTAACCATCTGTATGCTGAGTGCATATACCCACTGATACCTTTACCAGGAGTCTTCCAATGGTGTTCAACCTCTCTCCACTCCCTTTCGTTTACCATCCACCTCAGTTGGGCTTCAAGAGTGTTGGGATCAAGGTTATACTTGGCTGCGAACTGTCCAAGTCCTCTGTATCTTCCAGAGGTTGTCCACTGAATAAGACCAAAACCGCCAGAGTGGCAATTATGGTAGCCAGTGCGTCTGCCACCTTCGCAGATGATTGTGTCAAATCTCGACTCCTGTTTGATGTTACCAAGGATTGTAGCAAGTGCTGCTCTATCAGTGATACCTCTATCCTGTAGGAAGGAGAGGACTTGCTCTTCTGTTAGTGAGAACCCTCTACCCATCCATCTGGGTTCAGGATCTGGTTGTGTTGTCTCTGTGGCAGTTTCTTCTGTCTCAGGGGCTGCGGTAACAGCATTCAGTGCCTCGTCAAGACTTTGGGACGAGGAACCAGGCAATGAGAAAAGAAGGGTTGCGCTCATTAGGGCGGCGATTCTTTTCTGGAAATTCATAATAGTGATATAAAATAATCTGCGTCAATCACAACCACAGGTTTCTTTCTATTCTTCTTCATGAATAGAACTGGTTGGTGTGATCCACAGTTGGCTTGAGCTTGTTCAAATGCTTTCCAAACGGAAAGACTTTCTTGGTTCTTACATTCAATGCTCAGAGGATATCTCCTCCTTGCAGCTGGTGAGAATTGCAAGTCCTCACCACCACAACCCATAGAGGTTGAGCGAATGTCGTCTGGTTCAAGATTAGGTGCATTCTCTAACAACATGTCTCTGACATCCTGTTGAAACTTACGACCCTTCTGCTTGGCTGACTGGGGTTTCATTATTAGTGGTGCTCACAGGGTTATTTATTCTGTTCCATAAAGCCCAGTCTCGTTTCTAATTCAACGATTTTGATTTCAAGTTCCCTCACCCTCTCGATGTTTCGTTGAACATCTGCGGGTGGTTTCCACTCGTCAATCCAATCATCGTTCTCTTCGATCTCCTCCCAGTGAGATTCCAACTTCATCTCAATAAAGTTTAGTCTCTCAATGACACCAAAGTATGCCCAAGTTGACACTGCTACAGTGGAAAGGATACCAATCAGATTCTTGATAGGTATTGCAACCTTTGACTCATCTGATACTGAAACTGGTTTGTCGTCAGCCATTTGGTTGCTCCGGCGTGGGTGGATTGATCACGATGATGTCACTACAGATAGGTGCATAAGGACTGGAAGGATGGAAGTGAATACCATTCTTCTTCATCTCACCGCACCTAAGTGCTCTCACCAATTCAAAGTCCAGCCTTGCCTTTGCTTCCTCTGCTCTGTTACGAGCAATGGTTGTTCGAGCTGCCTCCAAGCACGTCTCTGTTATTGTACCATTAAGTGGTGTGGAAAATCCAATGGTTATGCCAGCTCCACCACTGTTACTCTGGTACGATGTTGGATCTGTATTATTATTGAGATTACCAGTTACAAATGGTGCAATCGTCATGGCAGGACCAGGACAGGATACACCCTGACCAAAGGTTGTAATTGGATAAGGACCTTGTAAAACCTGGACTGCCTGGTTGGTTACATTACCTGTTGCACTGGCAGAAGGACCAGCAATGTTAGTGTTGGAAGGAGCATCTGCTTGAGCAGGTGATACAAATAACAAAGACAATAACAAAAAGATTCGTTTCATTGTGTAAACACACTGGTGGATGTAGTAAATGAATCAATGACAGTTGTCCTTGTCATGTCTGTAACCTTAGAAATACCAGGAGATAATTGTGTCTCACTGAACTGAAAGGCTTGTCCAGCATTAATCTGAGTGTAGTTGGCACCTAGACTTGGAGAGCCAGGAATGTTTATGTTTGTCCCAGTCACAGTGTAAGAGGTGGCGTTGGAGTATTCCACAATGTTTACCACCTCTGTCACTTCTGTTCTTGTGGTGGTTTCAGAGTTCACCACACCTGTCGTGAAATTAGGGACGACTGAGGCTGCTTGGACTGGTGATGGCAGTAGAAGTAGAATCAGTAATCTTTTCATTGGAAGACTGAGAGTTCGACCGTCCGCTGACCGATTGCAGTAGTCCCAGAACCACCAGTTGTAACAGTAGGTGCCCCAGTAGCACTAAGAGTACCAGCGAGCGAGCCAGGAGTACCACCTTGATATTGCGTGGTGTTACTGTAAAGATTGGGAGTTTCAATGCGACCACCTGAGCTGAGTGAACTTTGTGTAGTCACTGACACATCACCAACTGTTGAAGACTCAGAGAACGTAAATGCTGCTCCATCATCGTCAATGGCGTAAGATCCAGCTGAAATTGTTGCTGGTGCTGTGGTACTAGCACCAGTTAAACCACCAAGAGTGGTGACACTGATGTTAGTACCAGAAACATTATAACTTGACCCAACTCTCGTGCTCTGAATCATCGGTCCATCAACCGTTAATTGAACAGAGTCTGTGATTCTTGATGTAATTTCACCTGCACTCACGGAAGACATAACAAAGAAGGGCAGCAGAAAAAGTGCTCTTCTCATAAAATTCTCAGATTAGTACTATTATTTATAAATTACTATATGGAAATCAAACCAATCAGTATACCACAGAGTGTCATTCGTGCTATACCACCACCAGTAACTAATGTGACACCACCACCAGTCACCAGTGCCATTGAGGTGCCTGTGATTGACATGCCTAATCCTATCATTGAGTATCCAACACTTGATATACCAACTCAAGAAGATTTTCAGGGAATGATTACACCTCCACAGGAAAAACCAGTTGAGGAACCACAACCAGTGCGTGAATTACCGCCTCCCCCTAAGGGACCTGTGGTAGATGTCCCTGGTGTTGGACCTGTTGACCTGCCACCTGTAGCACCACTTATTACAGCAGGTGCAACAGCTGTGGTGGTGACAGCAGTGACGATTGGTTCTACTGTATTACTGAACTCACTGAAGGATAAGTTCTTAGGTCCATTGATAGATAAACTCACCAAGCCTAAGAAGGTAAAGATTAAACAAAAGAAACCCGTCCTCCACTTTGTTGAAGTAGAGAACGGGGCTCAGTTATTTGAGTACTCTGTTAAGGGTAC
>Ga0181379_1000143_pt1 | contig 35837 bp, 35 predicted proteins | sample 2SPOviralmetaG_FD_130115 | JGI IMG/M metagenome (GOLD analysis project Ga0181379, IMG submission 130115) | Marine viral communities from the oligotrophic San Pedro Time Series (SPOT) site, San Pedro Channel, CA, USA - 2 SPOT_SRF_2009-07-10 | ecosystem: Environmental > Aquatic > Marine > Strait... | reverse complement strand
ATCTATCGGCGTCATCTTCCTCCTCAAAGAAAAAGATGACATGCTCACCATCTTCTGATACTAGAGAATAGACTCCATCAGGTTGCTCTTTGATGGTGATGAGAAACATTATACAACCTCGCAACTCTCAATATATAGGGACCTCATAAGAGATTTGAGTTTATCTTTATTGACTGCTAAGTCAACTTCATCAATATATTCGTTGAGTAAAGTCAATGTATCTTTGACTTCTACATTGTCATCATCTTCTAGAAATGTATCATTTACAAAAGTCTCAATGATTTTAACATCATGTGGTTTCTTGCAATAGACATTCTCCACAAACTTTTCAAACTCTTGATAATCTTTCTTATCTTCAACTATGACTTTAACAAATGATTGCTTACATTTATCAATGTCAAATTCTAAATGAGATTTAGTAGTTTCGTTATAAAATATTTTCTGAAAAATATCATATGGATTTTTGACCATAGTCAATTTAGTAGTATCTGGATTCCAAAGATGAAATCCTCTTTCATCCTTATAGTCATTCCAAAACATTTGATAAGGATTACCAAGATATTGGATGTTACCTTTCTTAGACTTGTGATGGAAGTGACCAGAGAATACTTGCTTAAACTTAGAAAGAATTTTGGAATCCATTCCATGCTCCATTCTCATACCAGGAGTAACTTCAAATCCATTGAGCTCTAGATGACCCATACAGATTTCAGCATCACTCTCTTCAATTACCTTAAATGTTTTTTCTCTGTTTTCAGAATTAATCCAAGGCAGCATAAGAATTTTTCGTCCTTCTACTGTAACTTCACGAGCAGTAGAAATAACATTAATGTTATGAAAACTATCTAGAAGCAAATCAGGAGAATTTATTTCATTAGTATTTTTATAATATACACAATGATTACCAAGAATCATGTGGACTGTAACACCCATGTCCTCAAGACGTTGAAAGTAATACTGTCGCACACGACTCCATACATTAAAATCAATACTTTTTCTATTGTCAAATGTATCACCTAGGTCAATGATGTTTTTGATTCCTTTCTTTTCTAAAGTAGGAAAGAAAACATCATCATAGAATTTTTTAAAGTATTCCCAAAAAGCAACACTACCTTTTCTTCCGTCTAGGTGTTGGTCAGTGATAAGAGCAATCATCGTTTGTATCTAATTTCAAGGGACTCTTTAATACTATTTAAATCTGACGAACTACTACTATAACCTGCCATGTCACCAGTGTGACTATCTGTATGTAAAACTTCATCAAAGCCAGACTTCTCTAGAATCTTTGCTTTGATTTCTAACTGTTTCTTTTCTTTAGAGATGCGGCGAAGAAAGGCAAAGTAAATAATTTGCGTGAAGTATGCAAAAGGATTAGTAGACTTCTCTGGATTAAAATTGTGAATGTATTGTAAGCAGTTTTCAATACCATCGCAAATCATGTCTTCTCTAAACATGTAGTTTACGAAGTTTGGTTTGTATGATAAGTGTGTTGCAATCTTAAGAAAACACTCTCCAATATAAGGTGGCACACGAGGTTTAGGGGTATCATTCTCTGCTGCTATAGCAACCTCTTTACGATAAACCATCAGAGCATCCAAGAAATCTCTGTTGTTTACATAATTTTCTGTCTTTCTTCTTGCCATGGTCTTACTTGTCCTTGTTTGTATTGTAACACCTTATTCAAGAAAATGCAAGGGACTTGACAAGACCTTCAAATCTCTGTATAATTAGCGATGTAGCGTTTCAAAGATTATTAGCTTCTATTATATAGATCTTCTAAGTATTTACGTGATTCCTTTACTGTAGACATATATCCTTTTTGTTGTTTAATATCTACTCTAGTAGATTCTTCAACATCTCCATTTTCTTTTTGTAGAAAACGTTTGTAAAATCTTTGTATCTTTACATCCAACTCTGTAATTGTAAGGATGTGGTCTTTTTTAATAATAAACATTTCATCATAAGTTGCTGCCATCCATGAATCAAAGGTAAACCCTTTCATGTTTGACGCACCTCTTTTCATTTCAATTACATTAACTAAACGAGGATTCTCAATAATAAGAACATCCTCGTCATTGTCATAAGAAACCTTTGCAACGATTTCCTCGCCTGACATTAATTTTATGGACGCATAGAATTCTTCTTCCATATTATACTTTAATTTTAATTACTTCATAATTAAAGTTTTCTTCTTGGTAGATATTAATTCTTTCCTCAAGATGTTTTAACGTGTAATTCTTATCTGGTTTCTCGGAAATGTCGTCTGCAATATCATATAGTGTTGCTAAATCTTTTCCTTCACCTTTACGCAGCACTCTTCCAATTGACTGTAAGTTTCTTACTCTTGATTTAGAAGGTGATGCAAAAACGACGTTATGTAATTTCTTAATGTTGATACCTGTGCTGAATGTGCCATAGGAAGCAATAATCACAGCATCTTTTTCACGCTCAGTAATACGTCTGATTTCTTCACGCTCTTCAGTATCTACTCCACCATGTACGAAGAAAACCTTTCGGGTGTCACCTATGCTATTATTTATGCTCTCATATAAAGGAGCACCATGTCTTTCGACATAGTTAAACAGGACTAAAGTATTTCCATCCAGGTCCCTGACTAGGTTTTTAATTAAGTTGTTTCTTTTTTTATGCTCTACAAGATAATCAATCTCATCTTGATAAGTAAAAAATGTTTGAGGTTCGTGTTGCAATAAAAGAATCTTAATTCTAAAATCTGCTAAGTGACCTTGTTTAATAAGTTTGTCAGTTTTTGTAACCTGAGCACAAGGACCAAACAATCCTTCTAATACCCACTTGTGTGTAGCAGACCCATCAAGTGTGCCAGTAAATCCAAAACGATACTTTGCCTGATGCAACTTTGTCATAATGCCAGTCAATGACTTAGACTTAAATTGATGTGCTTCGTCCCCAATAACACAATCAAAGTCATCAAAGTATCTTTTTGGAAACTTGTAAATGGATTGCCATGTTGAGATGACAACTTCTCTATCGGTATTTTTATCTTTACCACCATATACTTTGTGGCAATATTGATCTACATCCCAACCATAGTCAGCAAAGTCAGAATACATTTGCTCTACCAATGAAGTAGTAGGCACAATAATAAGAATACGTTTTTGTTGAGCAACATAATAACGCACCAAAGAATAAATCATCAAAGACTTACCAGATGCTGTAGGAGATAGCAGAAGTTTGCGGTGATTTTTTAATGCTTCGTAAACTGCTTTATACTGGTAGTCTCTTGGTTTATGTTTAACACAAATTTTATTCATGAAATACTTGACCCCCTCAAGAGAAACGAGTGGGTCTTTATCATCTACATGACCATAAAACTTATTGTCCTCAAAGGATAACTTATAATTTTTAAACGATGCCCATTCTCTGAGATGCTCTGCTAAACCGCAATACAATTCACCCGTGCCAGGAGAATACAAACGAATTTTGCCATCCCACATTTTGTTGCGATAGAGTGGCATAAATTTTGCATTGGGCACATCGAAGCTAAAGTAGTCAGATAACTCCATGTGGATACCAGGATCCGCATTGATAGTCATAAAGACTTCATTCTTTTTCTTTATTGAAATAGACATTTCAGTTTCCGTTAATAAATTTCTCCCACTCGATAGCGTTTTTAATTTGGAAACTTCTATTCGATACCATTTTTAAGATATGGTCTAAGTAGAAAAGTGCCTTACTAATAAACTCTATCTTCATCTCAATGTTAATTAAGTCTTCATCCGATTCTAGATAGACTCTCATCTTCTCGGATGTTTTAATTGATTGCCCAAAAGGTTTTTCTTTATAGACAGCAGGGTCTGCTTCTCCTTGGTAATACTCTCGTTTTTCTCTAATCTTAATTCTGTATTGAAACTCCAACGCACTCTTTTCTGTAGAGAAATCGTTGTAGTAGTTTAAGTATTTATTATGTTGATAAGGAATGTTAAGCGAAAGTTGAGCTAGGTCTTCCGTGTATTGTTTGTTTTTAAATTGGAAGTCAACTTGTGAGTCTTCTTGCCATTGTGCTTTTACATTATCAAAGAGGGTTTTCAATTCAGCAAATTTCATAATTTAGTATTTAAGGTATTTCGTAATTCAAAACTGGTGTATTTAAAAACTGCTTGTGCAGTAAAGTATTCTTGGTCTTGGTCTCCGACATCAAATTGGACATCCGATAGTGATACAGGAAATACATTGTCGAAGTTACAGTATGCAGCAACATTAAAATTGCTAGTTGTAATCTCTAGTCTAGCATTTGAATATTGTGCTTCTTCATTACTATGCTCTTCATAAAGACCATTCTTTCTAATCCAGTTATAAACGCTGGCATAGTTTTCTAGTGCTTCATCAATAATAAAAGTAACATTTAAATCACCTGTCTCAATACCACCAGCAGCTGCAATAGGGAAAGACCTAAATCTGGTCGGGACTTCTGTGAATGGTAATGTGAGGTCAGGGATGTTGGCACGTTGACAGAAAAATTCTACACCAGGAAATATCTCTAAGTCTAGTCTAAATCCGACTGGAGCGAGAAAGTTTCTATTCTTAGGTTGCTCTGAATACCACTTACTCTGTGCCATTTTGTTTTATTTTTATTTAGGTCATAAAAAAAGACCCCCCTTTCGGGAGGTCTGTGTGGGAAAACCAACAACTGATATCAGTTGATGTTGGTGATTTGTACTCTTCTGTAGTACTGGTTGGTGTTGGCATTCATTGCCTCGCCAGCAGGAGCAGCGCCGTAGGTGCCGTCTGTGGTGACGAAGGGGTTTGCGACCATGCCGTAGCGGGTCTTGAAGCCAATCTTCGGTTGGAAGGTGTCCTGACCGATGGAGCGGACCATCTGGAGGGGGACATATGGGCAATAGAAGAGACCTGCGTCATAAGGCGAGGTGCCCTTGTAACCCATGGTGTAGTAGTGCTTAGAAGCAGTGCTCTGGGTGTAGGAAGGACCACCGAATGGGTCGATGAAGACCTTAACACGACCGTTGAGGGTGCCAGCGAATACGTTACCAGTGTCATCAACACTCATTGAGGTGCTGAGAGCAGGAGCGTAGTCAAGAGCGCCTGTGAGGTTAAGAGCAGAAGCAACATCTGCAGAGCAGATGATGAAGTTGCCTTTACCACGACGGGTTTCCTGAGCGATTGCGTTTGCATCGCGGTCAATTTGGAATAGAAGACCTTTGAATTTTTCTGCCATCCAACGACCGTTGGAGTCAACATCAAGGTCAAATGTGCCAGGGGTTGCAACGTTGTGCTGAGCACCAGGCTTAGCAACGACGTATACTGTGCGAAGAATTTCGCGGTTGATTTCAGCAAGAATCTCAGAGGAGAGAATGTTTGCTAGCTCTTGCTCAGCGTCAAGACCATGAATGGCCTTAAGGTCTTGTGCAAGCTCTAGGGTGTATTCTGCCTTGAGTGCTCTAGACTTAGCAGTCACCGAGGTCTTCTCGATGCTGAATGCCATCTCACGGAAGAGACGACCTGCTTCGCCCATCTGCTCTAGGTCTGTGCGAGCAAGCTTGCTACCTAGTTCGTATTTGCCAGCAGGGGAATCGTTAAGGACTGCAGGGTTGTTACCCTCCATGTCGCCTTGTCCACCATCGCGGCCACGGACATCATAAGCACCTTTGGTAGCATCGTAACCACCAGAGAAACCTGCATCAGGCTCGTTGTATAGTGCTTCTTCGCCGCCTTGATTCTCGTACTTCGCCTTCATTGCAAAGATGAGACCTGTAGGACCAGACATAGGCTGGACACCACAGATGTCATATGCAACCAAGTTAGGCATTGCACGACGGATTAGACTGATGAGCACAGGGTCGAAACCAGCGATAGCGCCAGTCGATGCAGCTCCACCAGTCATGTTGGATGCGCCAGCGAAGTTTACAGCAACTTCGTTAAGGACGCCGCGCTCTTCGCGCATGAATTTTTCTTGATTCTCAAGGATAACAGCGGTAACAGCCTTTCTATGTGAATCGGAAATCTCAGAGAGACCCGAATGGTTAAGAACAGGTGCCCACTTTTCCTGGAGGTTTTGAGCGTTAAACATTTTTAACTCCGAATGTTTTTTTAGGAAAATGGGTTGACGTAATTATTTAGACTTCACTTCCAGCGAGCAATTGCATCCATGTATGACTGCATGTGAGCCGATACATCAGTGCCTTCACCTTCTACTGGAGTTTCATCGGTAACTTCTGCTTTAGGAGCAACTTGCTGAGGGAAGTATGACTCACGAAGAGTCTTAAGTTGAGTTCGGAAAGATTCCTCAGACACAAACTCTACTCCTTCTGCAAGAGAAGCTAGTTTTTCTTTCTGGGTATCAGCAAGACCTTCGCTCATCTCTTTCGTGATGATTGTCTTGGAGTGTCCAGAAAGGCGATTATTTAATTCAATGTTGCGCTCAACCTGTTCGTTAAGGCGCTGTTCCATCTCACAAAGCTCTTGATTAATACCCTCGACAACATCAACTTTGTCTGCAGGGATATCAAGATAGTTTTCTTCAAAGACTGTTTTAAGACCAGACATGAAGTTTTCAGCGATTTCAAGTTTAAGACCTGAATCGATGGCAACTACATTTTCTTCCAACCAATTTTGAATGGCATAGTTAAGTGTCTCGTCTACTTTCTCGGAAAGAGAAACTTTAATTGCTTCTACTTCTTCCGAAAGTTTGGTAGTATACTGCTCTTGAATAGAAGATACTTGCTCATTGATTTTTGCTTTTACAGCAGCTTCAAAGATTGTTTTTGCTTTATCTTTGAATGTCTCTGAGATTACTTCTCCTTCTACTAGAGCTTCGATATCCTCTTCAGAGGAATAATCGATTTCTTCCATACCAAATACTTTGGTGTCGTTAGGACCACCAGGAATTTGGTAACCTGAAGATTTAACTGATGGTGCAGGATCTTGATGCTTGTCACGAGTGACGTGACCATCATCTACTTTCTTATTATGCTTAGCAGCTTTTGCACCAGGATCGTCTTCACCTTGAGGTTTCTCGTAGGTGGACCCACCGTTATCTTCTACAGACTGACCAGGGACCACAGAAGGTGAAACTGTTGGCATAGGATCTCTGCCAGCAGCCTTAGCGTTTACTGCAGTGCTTGTCTGGGCGCTTGATGGTTGCATAAAACCACTAGCCATTGCGTTACCAGGTACTACACTAGCACCAACACCAGGCATAGGGTCTTGACCTGACTCTGCAATAAATTCCTCAAATTTTTCGTTTAACATATCTGACATTTTGGTTTTCCCTGTACAGTTATAACATTTATTCTACAGTTATTTATTAAAATTATAAATTAAGCATGAAGTCCTCAAAGACTTTGAGGGACCTCTCTTCAATATTTTTCCGCGTTGCTTCGGAAATATACCTTTTGTATTTATCAACTTTTGATTCTTTTAAGATACCATTATCCCAGACCCACTCTTTACCTTCCATGATTCCATTTACAAAGGCATCAGGTGCGGATGGGTCGGCAACAATATCAGCAGCAGTTGCTAGCATAAAATCTTCGCGGACATAACTTGCTCCATTTCTTTCATCAATGGACCCCATGCCTCTAGAAGAAACACCAAGTTTAACTCCAGACTCTAAAAGATTTCTAGCAATATTACCCATAGGTGTTGATAGGATTTGAGCTTTACCTCTAAAGTTGCTGCCCTCAGATTGTAGAGAAACAATTTTATGAGAAACTCTATCAAGGTTTACAGTAGGACCATCGGGATGACCTAACTCACCGAGAGCACGACCAGTAGTTATATAACTCTCATTGTAACGACCAACCTCTTTTTCCAGTACGGAAAATGGATAGACTCTGCCGTTGCGATTCTTAATGTCGCCTTGAAGGAATACACCTTCAATATAGAGATTCTTACTTCCGTTAGATTCTTCTACTAGGACTTCAACGTCCTCAATACTCTCGGTGATTAATTTCATTCTTCTGTAACCTCGGGTGTTTCTACAGGTGTTTCTACAGTAGTCTCTTCTTCTTCCGCAGATGCGAAATAAGATTGTGCTAGGACTTCTTTATATCCTTTCATTGCATCTGATGCTTTTGCATATAGATGGTCATTAATTTTGTCCATCGCATCGATTTTATTGCCAGCAGCAAGTGCATTAATAATGTCAATAGTATCCATTTAATTTAAACGTGTGTGATAATTATTTATCGGAATCTTTATTTCTAGGTGCTTCTTTTGCTTCAGGTGCTGCTGGTACCTCAGGGGGTTGAGCAGACATTTCCAATACCTTTGCATTCATTTCATTGGTGTGGACAGGATCTGGGACAATACCTTTTTGAATATCTGCCGCCATCTGCACATCCATTTCCTCGTAAACAATATCAGATTGTTTGAGGACTTCTTTCCTTATATATTCTGTAGAATAATATTTGCCAACAAATTGGTCTAACTTCATTAGAATATCGAGGCGAGTATTTAGAATCTCTGCATCGCGTAACTCAGAAAAATGATTGTCAAATAGGAAGTCATATTGAATATTTTCTTCCATCTCTTCCCAGTCTTCTGGGGTGAGCACACCCTTGAGGACTAGTTGAGTCTTGAGCATATCGTGGAAAACATATGCAAACTTCTTGCGTAGTCTTCCAACAAATTTGTTGAATTTTAATTCGTCTCGTAATACTTCTGTAGTTTTACCAAGATTAAAACCTTTATTATCATCGGTAAGACGTGAAGGTGGTAAATTGAGTGAGTTGTAAAGTTTCTTTTTAAAATACTCAACGTCCTTTAATTCACCTAGGTTTTGTCCACCAGGAAGTGTGGTAATTTCTGTGCCTCTTCCACCTTCACGGCGAGGTAACCAGAAATCCTCAAGCATACTCATATGCTTTTTGTCATCACGAATCTCACCAGTGTTTGCGTCATACACTAGTTTGTTACGATATCTCTGCATAACATCACGGAGATATTGCTCTGCTTTTACTTTAGGCAAGTTGCCTACATCAATGTAAAAGATACGACGTTCTGGTGCTCTTGATAATCTATAGATAACAAGAGAATCTTCAATCATCCTGAGTTGATTGAGTGCCTTGATAGACTTATGAAGATAACTAAGATTCAGTTTCTTATTTAAATCCATCAATCCGCAAGGTGCGAATGTAACAGCATCAGCAGCAAACTTTAATCCACCTTGCATGGGGTCAGGACCACCAGCAAAAGAAATAAATCCTTTTGGATTATACATGTAGTATTCTAGATACTCACCAAAGTCATATGCAGTTGCAGACTGGGGATTTGCGTTTCTATCTACCAGTTGTTGCGCTGCTTTTTTTTCTCTGTCTTGAATTCTTTGCTTGACTTTTTTAACCTTTAGTGGGTCGATGTATCTTAATTCTACGATACCCTTTCCAGGATTTGATAAGTCGATAACTTTGTGATAATATACACGTCCGTCAATATACCAGTTGCGGAAAATCTCGTGTGCTTTTTTATCAAAGTTTAAAAGTTTTTTAATGTAATCAAATTCTTTGCGAATCTTTCTCTTGATAGGTTCGCCAATTTCAAGGTTTGATAATTCAATCTGCACAGCAGATTGGTCTTCATTACTAACGATTGCTTCATTTACAATTTCATCAATTGCAGTATCAACTTCTGGATGTAACGCCATATCACGATAGCGCCTAATGAGGTCAAACTCATTACGCGCCGTTCCTTCAATATCCACATAATGACCGAAGTAGCCACCTGCTACGGTAGCTACTCCATCGTCCTGTTGCGGAGGAATCGGGGACTGTCCCTTGGGTTTAGAGACGGCCCCATTGATTGAGAATCCGAAAAGTTGACTCATTTTTTAGAATATCACTTAATATACTCTTATTTATCAGAGATTATTTTGCGATACTTCCGCCGCCACTAGCTGCTTGACCCTGTACTGCATGCCAGTATTGTAACTGGAATTCAACAGTGAAGTCCTCAATCTGGTCATTGCTATCATAAGCAACGTCAATTTGAGAAACGTTAGTTGGGAAACAACCCCAGAGTTTGTATTCTCTGAGCACTGAACCTTCATCGGTCGAGTCTCTCTCAAGTTGCTTGACAGTCAAGTCCTTAAGGAAACCAGTGCCGCCGCCGTCTGGAATGAATGCATCGGAAGTGTTACCCACATGGGTATTCATTGCTTCCATCCATCTCTCGAAACCATGACGGATGGTGAAGTTTCTATCATTGATGATAGTAACTGTCCATGTGTCGAAGGTGCGGTCACCAGCAATTTTTACTGTGCGACCACGGAAAGGTACTTCGATAACACCTAAGTTTGATGCTGGTAGAGCAGCAGACTTGCAAAGCATGTTTGCTAGGTCATTATCAGGACCATCGCTAACAACACTTGGCCACTGAAACTCAACTAGGAAGAGATTACTCTTTACACCCTGCTTGATATTATTTAAGAAGTTGCTTACATTAGATGTAATTGCCATTTTAGTTTATCCTCTTACGGTAATTAATTGGTAAATTGTAGAATCAAACTTGACCTGTGACTTCCTGGAAGGAAACACCTGTCTTAGTTGCGATGAAACTTAGGGTGATATAGTTAATCGACCTTGATGGCTTCATATAGATGTCAGCAACAAACTCATTTCTATCAATAACGTCAGCAGTATTGTTGCTTTCGTCACAAACGACTAGGAAGTCAGTGACACCTCTCTTTGCTTTTACTTCTTCCATGTAAGCATTTACAGTGGAGAAGAATGACCCTCTAGTGGTAGTGTCATTTAATTCAAATAGGACACCGCGAGCAGCTGCCTGGACTCTTCTTTCGATGTTGAGGAATAGACGACGGACGTTAATTCTGTCGAAAGAACTAGGAGTAGACTGTGCAGTCTTGTCACCGAAGAGGACGATGCCTTGACCAGGGAATGAAGTGATTGGGTTGATTCTTTGGAGATACAACTCGTCACGATGTGCTTTGGTTGGAGTGTATGCAAGTTTAATTGCATTTCTCAAGTTTCCTCTCTGGAGTCCAGCAGGTGAAAACCAATCTTCAGCTGTTAGTGAAGTCTGGACACATAGACCAGCAATGTCTCCGTTGCATGGGATGTAACGATAAACATCGTTAAAACGGTCGTAGATATACTTATAACCGCTATCTAGGACAGAATAGGAGCTGCTTGGGAAAGAAGAATAGTGTGCGAGGATTGCATCTTTTTGTGCAGTTGCATCAGTTAGAGAAACGAAATCTCTATATGGAGAGCAGAAAGCAATACAATCTTTTCTAGTATCTGCAATCGCGATTGCTGCAAGTTGCTTGGTAGCAGTATCTGCACCAGGTTGAGCACCACCAGTGATGCTTCCCCCAGAGAGGATGAAATCTACAGTGATGTTTTCAATATCTAAGAATAGATTTAAAGCAGTCTGGACGCCTGAAATGCCAACTGAATAATCATCAACACCACCAGATAGTGAAAGTGACTCACCAGCAGCAGCAGGGAGGTCATCAGCATAAACATATCTAGACTTTCTGTTGACAACAGTTGGGAGGTATGCAGAAGCACCTTCTCCATCTAATGCTGCAGTGTCTCTAGAAACATATAGGAATGTCTCTAGAAGTGTGCCAGCAACACCACTGACTGCGCCATCTTCATCGATAACTGCAACGTGAGTGATGTCAGCGGATGCAGGTGCTGGTGCTAGTGAAGACCAGAGTGCAGTGCCGTGATAGGTAGCAGTAGCATAAGAAGCAGTTGTGCCGTCAACGGTAGAAACCTTGAGGGAGTTACCTAGGGTGCCTGCAGTGCGAGCAGCGAAGTGATAGGTGGTTGTGCCTGCCTGTGCTGCCTGGTCATCATCTGACCTTAGAAGAATACCAGCACCTGCGTCGTCTGCGTTTGCTAAATTTGACGATTCTACTCTTACAACCTGTAGAGTGCCGCCATATGATAAGAAGGTTGCACCTACATACCAATCTTCGTAGTTACTATTATTTGGTTTTCCGAATGTCGCAACTAATTCAGATTCGGATGAAATTGTAGTGATTACACCAACTGGTCCCTTTTCAAAGGACCCTACGAACGCTGCAGAGTTTGCCTGAGAAGGCACTGCAACGGCATTGGTTAAATCACGCTCTCTTAATACAATTCCAGGTGATACTTGACCCGCCATGTTTATCTCCGTGTAGAAGCATTTTTAATCTACAAATATTTAGGCAAATGAGTATTTCAGATGGTCATTTTTTGCAGGAACAACGCATGAACTCTTTACCAATCAGGGTATTCATAATGACCAAAAACTGTGGTAGATGACCTAGACATAATCATTCTTTTTACTGCACAGTCTTTACATTCATATGCATATGATGATGGTAGATGTGGTTTTGATTTCCTATACAGATAATATTCGGAAATTAAATCTTTACTTTCGCCACAAGACCTACATCGTCTTTCTTTAAAAAGCAAGTGCTCTAATTTTATCTGAGAATCAAAGTCCATCAGAAACCTAGCATATAAGAAACATCAGTTGCAGAATCTCCATATTCATCTAGATGCCATACCTCTCCATCTTTATCTACAAAGGTTGCCTCTTCATCATCAACACCATTCAACACAAAACCAAAAGGTGCCATATCTTGCTCAATCTGATTTGACTGCTCTTCATAGATTCGTTTTCTAACATCATTATCTGTCATCTCTCTGAAGTATGGTTGGACTGCTAACCAAGCAAATAAGACAAGACACATTACCAAATCATCATGGTGACCTTCGTCTGCTTCAAACGATTGATTTTTTTGAATGAAAGTAGTTAACTCTGCGATGATTTCATAATCATTTATGAGAAGTTTATCATCCTCAATTAATGTCTTGAGGTTTGAGCATCCGATTTTCTTCGTGACTTTAGACATCTTAAGACCAAGTTGAGATTTAGCACCAGAAAATCCCTGTCCCACAACCTGTCCTGCTCTGCCTCGCATTGCACACATTAAAATATTAGGATACTCTAAATCGTAATGAAGAATATTACCTACCTGCTCTCCGATATCATTAATTTCAATTAAGATATATGCATCATTATAATTTTTTCCTACCTGGTCTACAATGCTGGGAAATAGAATTGGTTTAATTTGATTGTTTCTATACTTTGCTACAATACGCCAGGGTAGCGTGGTGATGTCAAATACAATGAAAGCAGAATAATCATTATCTGTGCCACGAGATACGTCAACCGTTACGATATAATCTTTTTCTTCATCGGCATTTTCATATACCATGAGACCTTTATTATTATCAACAATAGGGTCTTCATAAACCATTGTGCGAAGTTTGGAAGCAGTAATGAGAGTATCAACCGACCCCAAAAATTCACATTCAAATTCTTGTGTAAACTGCCGTTGAGAAGTATTAGCAATTGTCTGCTCTTTCCAGGCTGCGTCTCTTCCTGGGACCTGCGACCAATGGACCTCTAAAGGTTTATAACTATTCTTTCCACGCTCAGCATCATGCCAAAGTTTATAAAACATATTCATGCCATTGGGCGTGGAAATGATAATAACTTTGGTAGTCTTACCAGAAGAGATAGTAGGATATACAGACGAGAAAAACTGCTCCGAGATGTGGTTTGGAATGAATGCAAATTCGTCCAAGAAAATGATGTTAAAAGAGTTACCTCGGACAGATGCAGATGATGTAGATGCAGCAATAATTTTACTGCCATTCTCTAATTCCATAGAGCCTCTATTCCAAGCAACGATGCCCATCTGCATCCACTTAGGAATATTTTCATATGCGAGTTGTAGTCTCGATAGCAATTCTCTAGCAGTCTCTGCTTTGTTAGCAAGAATTGCTATCTTTACGTTGTCATTGAACAAAGCATAATGCAACAGATAAGATACAACCGTAGTTGACTTACCTGTCTGTCTAGGAAGTTTTGCTATATTAAATCTTTCTCTATGAAAATTTTCAATTAGTTTCTCTTGAAAATCCCACATTTTAAATGGGACCAGACCTTCATCAAGAGAAACAATTTTGATATAATTTCTAGTAAAATATACTGGGTCTTCCTTACACTTAATAAATTCTGCAACCTGCTTCTTTGTGAAGTTAATTGCAGTATTACTTTTTTTTAGATTGGGATTACCAAGATATACGGCATCTGCCATGTGACATTATAATTCTTACCAGAACTATTTAGAGGTCTTCAAATTGATCGCGCAAGTCTTCCATTGTTTTTTTCTTTGAGGCATAAACACCGTCAATGTATCCAGACCTGTATTCCCAAGTCTGACCACCATCCTGTCCTTTTGATGGGTTGATACATTCTTCATTACCTAGTTTATTGCAGACAAGACCAGCAAGGTCTAATTCACTCCTGTCATATGATGCAGCAGTGCCTCTAAACACATGCTTACCATTAATCCAAGTAGCGCCACATTTAGGGCATTCCTTCCTGTTTAAAGTCAGGTCGGACAGCTCTTTATTGTCCATACAGTTGGTCCATAAAATTTTATGTAATAGTATATAGGATTGAAAAAGTACATTGAGCTACTGTATGTAACCAAACTCACACTTGTTTTATAAATATTCTCTTAGCAATTCCAAGCACGTAATGATTTTGATAGGCGATCATCGCCTGTATTGTTTGATTTCTTCTGTCTCTTTCTCATGCCTTTCATTCTAGCGCAGAAGGATGCCCGCCTGGGATTTCCAACCTTTTTGCTTGGTGCTTTAAGGTCAGATCCTGGATTTTCCTTTTCATAAGATCTGCGTCCTTTTGCGTTAAGTCCTCCTGACTTATTTTTTCCTGCCTTTTTTGTCCAGGCTGCTCCTTCATTTACTTCGTTGCTGGGAACATCCAAGGACTCACTTACACCACTGTCCATATAATCAGCTACAGTATCAAGGTAATCTGTGGCACGAGTAATTTTAGATTGTACCCATGCCTCAAGGTCACCTTCGCCTTGAACGTGCTTATTTATTCTTTCAATTGCAGTCATAGATACAGATAATTCTCTACGAACCATGCTATATTCTGAATACTCGTTTAACTGAGTGCGGAGTTCTTTGAAAGATTTCATTGATATCAACCTTCAATAGTTACAGGTGAAGCGTAAATAAACCCAATATGATTACCAGCAGCTTGATGTTCTGCAAGTCGCAACTGAATGGTCTCACCAGAAGTTATTTCTACATAAGTTGGAGTGGTGGGGTCGTCAAGTACTGTGGCAGTTGCACGTTTTGCAACATAAACTGTTTCTAATGGTTTGATGATAAGGTCGTAATAGTTGAAAGTCTCTACATTATTTTGTTGGGTAACATTATTTGCTTCTCCAGTAGAAGCATCGATAGCATTAACTTCAATCACTCTTGCTACAATAGGAGCATCTGATTGGTTATCAATTTTAACCGTAGTTGCTCGGAGAATTTCTTTACTCTTTAATATTCCTATACCATTTCCAGAAGGATATAGTGCATCGAGCGATGCAGAATCGATGGTTGTAATTTGCCCGAGTGGTCTTACAGTTTTCATTTTAGTATTCCTTGTTTATTCTTCGACCTTTCCACGCTTAAGCATTTTCTGCAAATCTGCAGTACTGCCTAAGAAGATAGCATTGTTAGTGACAGAAGAAGGGCCTTTTTTCTCTTCATCCTTATTTAGGTTTTTCATTTTCTGTTGCAAATCAATTAACTTATCAGACATATCTGCAACTTGCTTCATAGCATTGACTGCAACCTCAAATGCTCTAGGATGTCCAGACTCCTGAGCGACCTCTAGAGCGCCCTGTACTGCCTCCTGACCCTGCTCGATGAGTCTATACAACTCTCCTCTGCTATATTGGTAATCTTTAATAGCATCAACGTTTTCTTCTTCCTTCACAATTTCTGCAGGTTTAGTCTCTTCTGAGACTTCTATATCAAAAATTTCTTCCATGTTATTTTCAAACTTTGTCATAAGAATTCAATCCCTTCATTGAATCCAAAGTCATCGTCTGGATTGAGTAACAGTGCATCAGCAGCATCGACAACACTATCTGCATTAAGGTCTGTCTTTGCTTCTGGTTGAGTGGTATATCGCATAGTCCTTTTATGTTGGTCTAAGTTACCAACAGAAGCCTCAACAATACTCTTGCGAATAAGATCTGCATTGACAAGAGGACCATAAAGATATGTCTTAGCAGTAAATCCCATAGTGTAAGTAATACTTCTTCTGGTCATAAAATCATCTTCATAATCATCTTCATAATCAATAGAGTTTAGGACATATGCAATGTCTCTTTTTTCCTCCATTTCAGGAATCATGTTTATTGTTACTGTAAATGCTGGTTGGAAAAATGGAAGAATCTGCTCGATAATCTGAAGAGCATCATCTTGTGACTTTGCAATAATACCCAATTCAAATCCAATATTATATGGCACAGGCATGTATTGCTTTTTAGCAGCAGATGCAGACCCATCTTCCTTCAGGTAATACTGAATAGGACTCGTTTTTCTAGAAGGGTCATAATCCATATTAGTCATCTCTAATGAGATTCTAGGAAGCGTAATAGCAACCTTACGACCTACCTCAGGATTCTGCTCAAGACGAGCAAGAAACTTATTCTTTGGTCCATAAGCAACTGCTACTTTTTGACGCTCAATTTCAACACCCGTTTCTGGGTCTCGTTTAATGACCTGAATGTTGTTAAACAGCGTGCCAAAAGCAACTACAGTTTTCTTAATACATGAGTGGTAAAAATGATTCCCTAACATCAGAAGCTATCCGTTTTGTTTCCATACTCACCGAATGGGTTTCCTTCGGTCCAATCAATAATATCGTCGCCAAAATCTTCAAGGTATTGATTCTGAGAGAAGTCATTATTTTCAAGATCGATATCAATAGTAGAGAAGGATTCTACTTCCCATGTAGCAGCAGTGGTTTGACCAATGATGTTAGCATCTTCTACTAAATCTCCATTTATATAGGTAAGTTTTAACTCTTTTGTAGTAGGGTCCCAGGCAGCAACGGTTGCTTCTACCACTACGTTATTGCCAGCAGTATCAACATATAACTGTTTTACCTTTTCCATAACATCAAAATTGCCCGTGCCACCGTCTTTGAAATATACTGGGAATTCATATGCATTTTGACTTTCTTTGCCAATACTATCAAGGTTAGTGTTGCCAGTCTCAAAGATAGCATTACCTGCCTCGTAGATTTCAGCAGTCATGGTGAAGTAATAAATTTTTCCTAACTGATAGAAAGGGGATTCTCTTTCAACAAATTTAATTTCATAAAAATCATTTGTTAAAGGATAATAAAGTAAGTCTCCTTCATTTGGTCTTGCAGGAATAGTAAGAGTCAATGACCTTGCCATAACATCTTCCCATCTCCTCTGTGATACAACGAAAGTAATTTCATCAGTAACACGAAGACCAAACTTAGAAATAAATTCTGATTGAGCACCAAAACCTTCTACGTTTACAAGATACATCTCTACGAGATATGCTTCTTTAAACTTGGACATTACAACATCCTGTAATGCTCTATCAATGAGCATCTGTCTAGGAATATAAAAGACTTCAGCACCAAATAACTTTAGTTGCTCATCAACTAAATCTTGGACAAGTCTTTGCTCAGGGGTGATTCCACCATGCTGAGGAAAGTATACACTTTTAGCCATATCAACCGATTGCGTCTAGTGGTGGTAATTCGTAATCTGAAATCATCTTCGATTCGATTTCATCTAACTCTCTCTGTCCATCAGAGAATAACTTCTCACCATTAAGTGATACAGCACCAGGAAGTTGAATGCCATTAAACTTAATTAGATTCTGCCCCCATTGTCTCTTGATAAGTGAAGTCAGATATCTTTTCAAGAAGAAATCATTAAAGATTGCTGTGTGGTCTGATGGGTTTAATGCGCGATAGCACTCAACAATAATGTATCTATCCTCATTCAGATTCTTTGCTTCATAATCAATGTAGAGTCTATTCTGCCTTTTGGTATATCTAAGTTGAATAAATGCACCCGTATTTAATACCATATCTAAAGTTTCTAGATATGATTTGGTCATGTAATAGTTTAGAATATCTAATGACCCAAATGCATATAAGTCATTCAAAAACATTTGATATTCGATACCAAACAAGTCACCGCGAATACTACTGGCAACAAAAGAAAATAATCTCTCAACACCGATAACATGCTCAGGCATTTCAATATAGTTATTTCTCTCTTCCCACACATCTCCATTTGGAGCAGTGGTATTGGTGTTACTCTCTTGGAAACGAGTTACATCTGCAGGAGTAATTTTGTGCTTGAGAAACATTTTCTCAACACCATCAAAATGCCTTTCGTTAAAATACTGCAGTGCTTCATCTACCAAGTCTTCTACTTGGTCTTCGTCTACGTTAATTTCTAGCACTGGAGCACCCAGTCTACGAAGGCAGTAATCAATTAATTCTTGCCTTGTAGCAGGTTTAGATTTAGACATGAATACAAAGAGACCCTTCTTATCTATTTATCTGTATGAATATTAGTCTTTAAATAATCATGCAATGTAGGACATCTCATAGCTTTATCTAAATTTTTAGAATACCAATATTCCCACGATTCACTATTTTGCTCAATCAAAGATTCATAATCCATATTTGGGTTAATTATCTTCATTAAATCTATATCTAATTTTGTCATGAAATTATAATTCATTCCTGCAGCAATAGGAAGATTTCCGCTAGTTGAATCTGAAGGACATCTTTTATCATTATTTTTTGCCCAGTGAATTTGTCCAACAGCATTGGATGGTCTAGTAATTCTAGAAACTAAATCGTTAGTCATTCTATTTTTTTGCCGAGTGACATCTTTCCAATATAATGTATCATCTCTATTTGATAAAGCATAATGTATGGCAACAAACTCAGCAAATTCGTAAAACATTTCTTTAGTAGAAGTGTTATAGGTGTCTACATCAAACTGGGTGTATACATCACTACGTTGTAGAGTACGCATTAATTTAATTAAAAACTCATGAACTGTAAATAATCCATTACTTTCTAAAGGTTCCACAAATCCTGCTGCTAATCCAATGCCAACAACATTTTTTACCCACGTTCTATCATGGATACCAACCCGCATAGTTATGGGTCTAAACGTCATTGCATCTACTTGCTCTCTAGTCCTAGGAATAATAACTTTATCCGACATTAGATATTGTTTAAATTCTTCTAATGCCTCTTCATCACTAATAAATTTATCAGAGTAAACATATCCTGTTCCAATTCTAGACCACAATGGAATATTCCAGCACCATCCATTTGATATTGCAGTGCTATTAGTAAAACACTCTAATTCTTTTTCTCTATCAATATATGGAAGATGTGTTGCCCATGCTTTATTGTTTGGTAGAATGTCATTAAAAGGAATAAATTCTTCTTTTAATGTTTGAGATAACAATAAACTCTTAAAACCTGTGCAATCAATATATAAATCTGCCTTATGTTTAGCACCACTTTTAAGAAGTAGATAATCGATACCATCTTCATTGACAATTACATTATCAACTGTATCTTGGATAAGATTAACACCTCTAGGTAAACAATAATTTTTTTTCAATACTTGTCCAAATTTAGTTGCATCAAAATGATATGCTGTATCCCATTTAAAATTAAACGGATACCACTCCAAATCATTTGTAATTCTATTGTTTTCAATTAGAGGCATTGAATTATAATGCACTCTAGCATATTCTTGTACAGGTGTTTCTGGTTTTAATGCTTTTTTAAAAAACCATGTATTTAAATTGTCAAAATTATCTCCAATCAATTTTCTTTCTCCGAATGGATAATGAAATCCACCAGAATTTTTTTTATAAAAATCTGTAAACTTAATGCTCATTTTATATGAGGCATCAGTTTCTTTCATAAAATCTTTATCTTCTATACCAAGAAGAGACATCCATATATTAATTTGCCCTAGTGTGCTTTCTCCAACACCCACAATTGGGTAATCAGGACTCTCGATAATTGAAATATTTTTATCAGGAAAAAACCTAGCAAAAGTGGCGGCAGTCATCCAACCAGATGAACCACCGCCAACGATAGTAATATTCTCAAATGAATAAGACATAATATAAATTTATTGTTTCAACTATTTATTAGATTGTCGTCCCGTCTCCTTTTACTCTGACGATACATTCTCCACTTCCACCTCTGCCTCCAGCATTTTCTGGAGAGTGATGACCACATCCACCACCACCACCTTGTCTATCAGAACCACTAATACCAGGATTGTGATGCCATTGAGTGCCTCTACCGCCGCCGTAGCTGCCACCTGAAGAAGGAGGATAATAAGTCCATCCATAGTGACTACCGCCACCGCCGCCGCCAGCATATCCTCTACCTAAGAGGACCCTGCCAGCACCACCTTGAGAATAACCATTTCCACCAGCACCTCCACCGCCTGCACCAATATATGTTGGGCATTCATTTTTCTGCCCACCACGGTTTCCATAGTGGGTTGCACCAGGATTTGATGGTGCGGTAGAAGGTCCACCACTATAGTAACCGCCCCAATGAGCATTAGCACCACCACCTGAACCACCAGGTTGTCCAGGTTCGCCTGACCATCTGCCACCACGACCTCCACCATTACATTCTAAAGTAGCGAATGTGGAATTGTTTCCAGTGACCCCGTAGGCACCATGAGTCCCGCCCCCATTGCCACCACCACCGATAGTAATACTAGTATCAGTAGTAGTGGATAGTGTGTAACCAGGGTGATATAATACTCCACCGCCGCCGCCACCGCCGCCGATGCCCCCTGGAGCACCACCACCGCCTGCAACAAGTACTACTTGCACATTTACTGGGACAGGTGGTGCTGTCAAAGTATAATTTATATTAGCTTGGGAGGCATTATAAGCCCCTCCACTAGTTCCAGTAAATACTCTTTCATAAACGGCACTGGGATCACCTTCAGTACCGCTTATCAGACTAAACGAATTATCGGTAATCCAAGCTGCTAGACTACCTCCTCCTCCACCAAATCCCCCAAAAGATTTGCTTCCTGTAAAACTTCCTAAAAATGGCATTTTAATTTCCTCCTATTATATTATATATTAAATCAAGCGAAGGTTGTAGCAGCGGAATAAACATTCCATGTACTACCGTCATACACCATTGAAATAGACCAGATATCATGCTGATTTGCATTTCCAGTCGGTGCGTTGGCACCTGCCCACTTAATAGTGTAAGAACTGCCATTGATACCAATAGAGTTGTTAACTTTTCTTGGGGTTCCATTTTGAGAAACAACTACCGCAATAGTGTATGCTCTCGGCACTCCTGATGCAACAGGGACATTGCTGACATTGACTGTGATGTCACCAGCAAGTGATGGGTGATAGTAAACGCCTTGAGAAGCAAAGTTGTATGTTACGTTTCCAGACTCACCAGAAGTCCTTACGTTAACTCTTTCCTGGACTCCAGCAAAACCAGAGATTCCACTAACTTGTAGTGCAGTCAATTCACCAAGATTAGTTAGTGAAGAGTTAGTAATACCAGAACCAAGAGTGCTCTGTGATAAGGCTTGGACACCACCGATTTGTAGACCGTTTCCACCAACGTTAAGAGAATCAGATAGATTCCATCTGGTGTTACCATTATCATACTTAAACTGTCTACCAGATGTGCCAACTACGATACCAGCACCGTCTGCAGATGCAGCATCAGCAGCACCGCTACCAATGATAATCTCCTTATCGGTGATTTCTAAATTGGTTGAGTTAACAGTGGTTGTTGTGCCTGCAATACTTAGGTTACCAGCAGCAGTGATATTACCTGCTTTGTCAACAGCAAACTTGGTGCTTCCACCAACGTCTGCTTTAATTAGAGAAGATGTACTCTGGGAGCTAGTGTCCGTGACATCAATCTCTACTGCATTGAAGACAGTAGAAGATTCATTCCAGGTAGGACGTGTCTTCGTGTTACCAACAATGTCTAAGTCAGTAGTAAGCTTTTGCTTTCTTTCACATGTAATAGCGCCAGTTGCAGGAGAAACTGCAGTACCAGGCATTGTATAAGTAAACTGTTTGTTTGTAGTATCAATACTCTGGACAATAAATGTGCCGTTGTAATTTGCTTGCTGTGCGCCTTCAATAATAATTTCATCACCCTGGAAAACATTATTCGCTACAAATGATGTTATGGTTGCAGTAGTGCCAGATGACTCTAAAGTATTAACGCCTACCAGTTGTGCAGATCTTGCGATACCACTACCAGTTGCGTTATCAACATAAGTTTTAACTGCCAACTGAGTAGCGCATGCAGTATCTCTAGAGAAGTCACCACCAAGAGTTGGGTCGGTAGAGAATTCATTAATCGATGCTCCCAACTGAGCACCAATCGTGCCTAGTCGTAGTGAAGCAAGACCGCTTAGGTCGAATGCGTTAGCGTCTAGTGTTGCACTACCAGTTGCTTGCTCAACCTTGAAGAAATCACCAACACGGAAGTTACCATCTTGGTCAGTGGAGACATAGTATACACGACCTGGATAGTCTTCATAAACCTCTGTAAGTTGGTTTGGATCTTGTAGAGGTTGATCGGGCCAGTTAGTAGTTGTCTTGGTGCCTGTGCCGATAAGTAGGAAGTCATGAGAAGTAAGTCTAACCTGTGAATAGTTTAGACGCATCTCGAAGGACTGACCACTTGCTGCAGCAGTTGTTTTAGGTTGTGAGAATGTAACCGTTGCTTGTCCAACTAACGCAGAGTTAACAGCAGTAATTCTTAAGAATTCATTCTCAATTTTGATGATATCATTAGCATCGAAACTAGCGATAGAGAATACAGGTAGAGAAGTTACTGCTGTATCGATATCACCTTTAAGTGTGGTTGCTGCAGCACTCTTAGTTACATAATAAACAACGCTACCGTCAGCATGCTCTGCTGCAGTAGTGCCTTCAGACCCTCTAGTAACCGTTACGCCAAGACCAGCGTTAATTGCACTGATTTCACACATCTCATTACCGAGAAGAATGAAATTATCTGCACCAGCAGACATACCAGATAGGATAGAAGTATCTTGGAAGGTGATGTCAGTGGTTGAGCTGTCTAAAGCCTGTGTGCCTGCTCTGTCCAATCTAGTTGTAGTAGAAGAGACATTATAGAGGTCAACGTCAGTACCACCAGTATGTACTGCCTTTGTGCTACCACCGCTGCTGCTCTGTAGGTAAACCTTAGAACCACCTTGGTTGACAGCAGGACTGATGTCATTTAAACCTGGTTGGGAATATGAGAATGTTGTGCCATCGATAAGAGAAACGGTTTCTCTTTCAAAAGCTCCACTGCCATATGCTTGATAGATTGGGTTTGCAAGTACGACGATTACTTCATCACCAGAAGTAAGACCGTGTGATGCGGAAGTTACAATAGTTACTGTATCGCTAGAATATGCAATGCTCTGAATTTCAACACCAGTTGGTGCTGCACCAGGATTGTCGTATCTACGAAGAGTATCTAGTGAGAGGTTTTGAGCAGTTGATGGGTCAACAACTTCAGCAACAACGAAGAATCCACCGTCATCATACTGTGATGACCCAGCGACATTCAAGAAATTTGTCGAAGAGTTTGGTCTTGGTAGGACTGCTTGTCCACTAGCAACAGGTAGGTTATCCATGGTAAAGATTTTACCAGAGATGCCTACAAGAGCAGCTGCTACATCTGTTGTGCCAGTAGCGCCTGACCCAACAACGGTGCCTGAAGAAACACCTTGAATTGGAAGACCGTTTGCAAACGTGCCCGTAATAGGCTCGATTAGTAAATACTCATCTTGGACATATAAGACCAATGCGAGAGCATAGTTTGCGTTGCCTGTAGAGTAGTCAATGTTTCCAAGTCCATCATCTTCACCTTGGACAACTTGCTCAAGTTTCTTGAATAGGACTGAATTCTCATCATAAAGGAAATTGAGTCTCTGACCTCTAACAGTACCTGTAAGTGCTGTCTCTGTCGGGTCGGTGCCTGAAGCTACACAACCATATTCACCATAAGAGTTATTACCAGCAACAGAGCGGATTCTACCACCACCTGTGCAAGTATAACCGATGTGTGCATAGTAGGTGAAGGAAGAAACGATTTCAGCGTTACCTAGGTCCTTACACCAGAAACCTACACCACCATCTTGGAATTGTGTGAAGGAGTCAAACAGCATAGAGCCATTGGAGGTGACAGAGTAGATACTCTTATCAATAACACAACCAACACCACCACCGCTATTTGCATCAGATGACCCAGGGCGACCAGAGAATGCTGAGCACTGTGTGATGTAAGGAGACTTGCCAGTAATTGGGTCGTTGGGGTGTAAACGCAAGAATACACCACGGATAGTTGCCTGTGTGATGTCCCAAGCATTATTTGCGCCAACTGCAGGAGTGAAACCTTCCATGCCGACCATAACAAGGTCTTTTAAGGTTACGGACTCAGATAAGAAGAACATCGTAGAGAATCTGTTCTCTACAGGTGATGCATCATTTGATTGTGTATTAGGATCGGGTTTAATAACCGTAGCACGAAGGTTATCGCCAACAATAGAAACGTATGGAGTCGTGACAAGAGGTAGTTGCTCTTCGTAAGTACCTGACTTAACAAAGATAGTTACAACGTTATCAGCAGTACCTTGCGATGCAGTTTGGCTGAGAGCATATCCAAGAGATCTCCAAGGTTTGGAAATATTCTTACCAAAGTCTGGGTCGTTTGTGCCGTCAGTTGCAACGTAGTAAACGTTAGCACAATAGTTGTTTCTTTCCCAAGCAGGAAGACCTGCATCGTCAACTGTTAGGATATCACCTTGACTGCCAATTGCGAGGTTAACATTTGCTCCACCGTTATTACGGAATAGGAGGTCACCAGGGTTTGCTAGAGTTAGGGTAGACTCACCTTGTGCAAGTGCCTGCCAGTTTGCGCCACTAGTATTGGTTTGGTCTGCAATAGGGTCAATGTTGATGTTTTGGTCAGTTAGACATACCCAAGATGCGGACGTTGAAGATACAACATCATTGATTTGATATGTATTGCCAGAATTCCAAGGACCTCTCCAGTTGAGACCTCTGCTAACTAATTCCCAAGCAGATGCGTCAGTAGGATATACACCAGCATTGCCAGTAACAGTCTTAACAAAAGTGTTACCACCAAACTGAACTACATCACCTGGGACGTATTCTACTGCATTATCATACACACCCTTAACATCAAAACCAGTGGTTAGGATATCCCAAGCAGAAGTATTTGAATTTGGTTGGAGGTTAGTGTGGATTGTTAATGCTACATAGGTGTAACCACCAAAGTTAACAATATCTCCAGGTTGATATTCAATAGCATTAGACCAAGAATCTTCAAACTTAAGAGATTCTAGGTATAGTTGATACTTAGATTCGTCGAAACTAATTCCAGATGTGTGTGCAACATCGCAAAGATATAGACTATTGCCATATCTTACAATATCGTTGTTTTTGTAATAAACACCGTTAGACCAAGCACCTTTATATTCAACACTACTTACATATAGTGACCAGTTGACTTGAGCCGAGTAGAATAAATCTTCTGCAGCAGGGGAGGTGTGGTTTGATACACATAGATACTGGTTAGCGCCAAAGCTGACAATATCATTAACAGCATAGAAAGTGTTTACTGTCCAAACACCCATCATTCTGGTGCCAGGGACATGTAACTGCCATCTTGGTGTTGCGATATCATAATCAGTGGAGTCCCACTGAGTCTCGTCGGAGGCGGAGGTGTGATTGACGACAGCAACGTAAGTATTACCTTTAAAGGCAACAATGTCGTCAATGACATAAGCGGTAGATGCTTGCCAATCTCCTCTCCAGTTGAATTTTAGTCTACCTAATCTGAAATCAGCCATTTTTTATATTTCCTATGAATCCGTGGTGATGAATAAAAGATGTTTGTGCCGTTGGGCAGTTATGTAGGCCCTGCGTTATAATCGTAGGTCCCAAATCGAGCAACAAAATAACCTTCGTCATCAATGAAGTAGGTTATCTTTCTTGCTTCAAACTTATACTGTTGATATTTATCAATGTTTTCATTATTACTATATGATTTAATCGTATCCTCAATTCGGATAGTTAGGTCAGTAACATCGTTGATTTTAGATGAGGCAATTGTTACAGTCTCATTAGGGGAGAATGAAGCACCGCCAGAATGGATTTGGAAATTACTGATTAATCCTGTACCGTCTCTGGTGATAAGTAAATTCAATCCTTCTCCTGGCACTTGGTTTGGCTCACCATCACCATCTCCATTACCAACCAATCCATTTACAGTGTAAGTAACATTTGCATCTGTATCGTTTGGAATACCTCCAGAAATAAAGGAGACGGATTTTACTGCACCAACTTCAACAACATTATTCCATGCATCCATGAAATCTGTCTGACCTGTACCATCGGTGTTAAAAACATCGATGACTTCATTGTCAGACGTATTTGTCTTAGTATAGTTAAGCATTCCGTCAGCATCTCTACGGAGAGCGTGGAAATAGAAGCGATTCGATTGGTTAAAATAGGAATACATTCCACCTCCACTACTCGAACTTCCATCCATGCCTGATTCACTTAGGTATAGCGCCATTTAAACCCCAACAAGAGTATTCTAGAATCAATTTTATTTATATCGTCACATGTATTTATAATATCTAAGGTTTTTGATTAAGCGTATACTTTCCAGAGAGAACCTGTCCAGACAATGAGTACATCTACTCCAGCTACGTCTAGAATATAAGGAGAATCTAAATCTCCTGTTTTGTCTTGGAATGTCTTACCAGTCCCTGCATCCAAAATTACGTTGTATGCATCCCAGCTGTTTTTCATGTCAGCAAACGTAATCGTGTTACCGATGTTTGGCGAAGATGGTAATACGACAGTAATATCATTTGCATTAGTTTCGGTATCAACTAGATATCTACCTGCTACCTGCGCGGTAAAGTCTCCAGTTTCTACAGCAAAACTTGCACCAGCAGCAATATTGTTACTACCTCTAACAATTAGGTCGCCCTTAATTTCAACAACACCAGTAACACCATCATCATTATTTGGGTCAATGACGAGATCTCCAGATGCCTTAACTCTATTCGTTAATAGAGTATTCATGGTAAAATCACCAGTGTCTTCAAGAATAACTGGTGTTACCGAATTGGCAAACATATTGATGGTATTGACCTTGCCCCAAGCAAGAGTGCCTGCCCCATCAGTGATGAGCATTTCATCTGCTAAACCATCATCAACAGGGAATGTTAACTCGTAGTCTCCTGTTAAAGATGATGGTGCCTTGATAGACACATAGCGTAATGTGCCTGTATTTGTGCTAAGTTTTACGGAATTGTTGTTTTCAACAACCAGTCCGTTTTTTACTGTAAATTCCTTATTGTATACTGCCACGGTTCACTCTCCCCGTTTATAGTGTGTATCTAATATTTATCTATAGAATCGTGTTGCTTTGATTTTCACATCATTATTGCTTGTGTATGTGTTGTTAGGTGTGATAATTACTTGTGCGGTATTATTTGAGAGTTGAGCTGATACTGTGAAGCATGGACTTTGTGGATTTGTGTATAAACTACTTTGCTCGGTAGTCCACAAATCTCCATTGTTATTAGCCATTACTAAAAATTTAGTAACTTGCATCGCACTAGAAGATCCTACTCCAGAACCATAGTTGTCAAAACTAATAGTATATTCTGCTGCGTTGTAAGTACCAACATTCCAACTATCTGCAATCGCCGCCTGTCCAGACGATATATTATTTAAATTTAAAGCACATTCATAATATGTGTCATAACCACTATCACTCTCCACCTGCTGTCCTTGGTGATATATATCACCACTTACAACTGCACCAAAAGAAGTAGTATATAATCTGGTATTATTATCATAATAAAGATAAACACTACCGTCATCAGCACAAAGAATGCTTTGTTCTCCAGACTTTGCTTGAATGTAGATGTTACCGCCATCATCATCATCTACATTATTTCTAATGTACAAAGGACCTTTATTGTTATCGATGTAACTAACATTTGGAGTGTGGTAGATTTCCAAATCTCCTTCATTACCAATTGATATTTTATTGCCATCACCTAAACTGAGTTGATTGTTAAGAGTTAAGAATGAATTGCAGGTTACTGTATTATCAAATGTTGATGTGCCGCTAACAGCTAATGATGTTAGTGTGCCAAGAGAAGTCAGAGAAGATGAAACAATATTTGCACCAAGAGATGTAGACCCAATAACTGTATTGCCTGCAATCTTATAAGTCTTGCCAGTAGCAAGATTCCAACTCTCAGATGATGTCCAAGAAGTATTTGCTAGATCGTATGTTAATGATACACCTGAAGTGCCGATGTTAAATCCTGCGCCATCAGCACCTTGTGTAGTGGTAGCACCATCACCAATGACAATCAGTTTATCTGTTACTTCTAAATTGGTTGTAGAAATAGTAGTTGTAGACCCAGTAACATTTAAGTTACCAGAAATTGTTACAGTAGTGCCATCATCTGTGATGGCAGAATCTACAAATTGAGTATTAGTATCGTCCCATCTCAGGACAGTATTATCTGAAAAATTGGGAGCATTCTTGAGACGTAAAGTTACGTCAGTACCACCATCAAACTGACTCAATCCACCAGAGTCTTCTAGACCTTCATCGATGAATAGAGTTGCTTCAATTTCTGCTTCGATGGTGATATCTGCAGTGCCATCGAAAGAAACACCATTAATAGTCCTTGCTGTTTCTAATGCAGTAGTAGTATCTGCATTACCTGTAAGTGCTCCAGTGAATTCCTGTGAATGCACATTCAAGAATTTAAATCCACTAGACCCAAGATTGTAGGTAGTATTTAGTGTGGGCAAAACAGTTGCCCCAAAAGTTGCATTGGTAAAATCTTGTCTGGCAATTTCATATCCACCAGAAGATACACCATCATGCAACCTAAGAGAATAATTGCTGAGGTTTACTGACAACTCACCTTCAGAGCCAGTAAAAGCATTATTTTGGGTTGCTGTGCCCCTTCTAAATTGTACCTGAGTTGCCATTACTTATACCTATAATATTTCTAAACTGATCCTAAATCAACTAATAATAATGTGCCGATAGGTCCCATAGTATCCCATGATGGAATAGTAGAGACACCAAAAGCGTCAGTAGTATTTTCTAGTGGGTCATTGGGGTCTGCCCCAGCATTATAATCTCCAGTTGGAAATAACTGAAGACCTGGCATTTGAATCCACTGGACACCAGATCCAGTAGATGCCAGAACATAACCAGATGCCCCAGTGCTACCATTAGCAGTGAGGGTGCCGACCAATTTAAGGTCTTCGGCAGTTACGTTATATCCATCCCATGATAGGTTTGGAGATGCACCGTAAGCGCCGCCATCGTTGAATTGAAATTCACCGTTGTTGCCTGCAAGTGAAGTAGCAGATCCAACATCGATGATTGTTTCAACACTATTTAATGACTTCTTTAGGAATAGCTTACCATCGCTGGTATTGATAGCTAATTCGCCCAGATCAAGCTGTGTCGTAGAGGGCACACGCCCAGTTACAGCAGTACGTTTAATTCTAATCTGTGGCGATGCCATATGGCTCCTCTCAAATAGTGCTATTTAGCGTGAGGTGACTTTATGTAAAGTCTTCTTGGGCAGTATTTACTGCTTGCTTCTTTTTTGTAACAGGGGTCTTCTTTTCTTCTAACTTGGTAATTTGTTCCTGTAAGGAGCTTACTTTCTGTGCTAGAAGATTGCCTCTGGTCTCAAATAAGATGTTTTGATGAATCAGGTCTGCCATTCTTTTCTGGTAGACCTGTACGAGTGACGAATAATCAATTTCAATATCATTCATAATTTTTTCCGTTAATTATCAGAATGAGCCGCCATCTACGAGGGTATTTACCAACTCGAATGTGCCACTGTTATTTTGTAGGACCTGATTGGTTGGAGTACCAAAATCTCCCATCCATAGACCACCGACTTGGACATCAGCAAGTCCACCAGTTAACTGAGGACCAGTTGATTCAGATGCATCAGCAACAAAGATGAAACCAGTATTTCCGTCCCAGAATGCAGCAGATGTTTTAGCAGCAGTGCCATTGTGATAATGGAATCTGAAACCGAGGTCATTTGTTGTGGCGGAAGCAGGAGCAACACCATTAACAGTGCCTAATTCTAATACAGCATCATCGACAACTACATTTGTTGTTGAAACAGTTGTAGTGCTACCGCTAACAGTTAAGTCACCATTGATGATGAAGTTGCCAGCAGCAGTTGCATTTGCAGCAGACAAGGTGAAAACTGTAGCTCCTGTGCTAGATTTGATATCATTGCCAGTAACTGTTAAGTCACCAGTAGTTACCAAATCACCACCAGTAGTAACAGTAGATCCGCTATAGGTAATAGGAGCATCAACTAGTTGACCATTAGAGTCATCCCATGCCATCACTGTGGCATCGGTCAAGTTAGCAGAGTTTTTAATCTCTACATCATCAGCATTAATTGTGATACCTGTGCCAGCACCAATTGCTAGGTCAACTGTTTGTCCTTCACCAAGAGTAGAAGTTTTAACAAGACCAGCACCTGCAGTTACGTCTTCGACATAATTGCCAGTAGTGTCAGCGCCAAGCTCAACAGAGTTATTAACAATAGTTGCAGTTAGAGTTACATTACCAAGGTCAGTAACAGTTACGTTACCAGATAGGTCACCACCAAGAGTGATAGTGAAATCAGCAACGTCAAAATCTATTTTGCCATTGGCATCATCATATGCAACTGTAATACCAGATTCACTATTGCTGCTGACCATAGCGCCAGCAATATCTTGAATTCTCTCTTCATTGACAGTAACAGCGCCAGCATTTACTGTAAAGTCAGTCGAGTCAAATGATGCAACACCAGCATTAGAACTTGTTGCTAACTCAGCAGCAATAGTAATCTGGTTGTCTGATACAGATGTATCAATACCTTCACCACCAGTGAAAGTAAGTGTCTCACCCGTATTGTAAATATCGTTTGCGCCAGTGTCAGCAGCAAGAGTAATTGCCGAGGATGCTGGTTCTTCAAACGTTAAATTGCCGCTGCCGTCTGTTGTTAAAAGATAACCATTGCTACCATCAGCAGCAGGTAATACAAACGAAACATCAGATGATACGTCAGGAGCAGCAAGACTTACACTACCACCGCCACTACCATCAGTGCGGGAATATAGTTTAACTGCGTGACCTGTTGTTGTAGTCTCTTTAACCCAATAACGGGCAGAGCCTAAAAACTTATTGTTGCCAGATGTGCCATCAAGACCAAGATATAGATTATATTCATCATTAACGAAAGCGGGCTCACCTGCGGCGAGCGCGGGCAAATTGCCTTGAGCGCCCCTCTTAAACCTAATTTGTGGTGCCGCCATGTATTTTTCCTACAGTGTACAGAATTCTAGTATTATTTATAGATTAGAAAGACCCAGCATCAACATCGATAAGGTTATCCAAATCAGTATCGAGAGTATCGATAAAGTCTTGTAGAAGTCCTGGTTGATTCGGTGCTGTTGCATCTGCCGCTGCTGAAAGAACAGCATCTGGGTTGACGAAGGCATATTTTTGTTGTCCAGCGTCCCATACCATTACATATTTGTCAGTTGTATTTCCTGCTTTGTCAAGAGCAGAGGTATCGACATTACCTAAATCTTCGATAGTTTGTGCCACGAGCTGTGTTGTTTGGATGTTGAAATTTGAATCTACTTGATTATTTAATGCAGAATCTAAACTAACAGTTGTCTCATTATCAAAAGATAAAACAACTTGGTATTCTTCTGCCATCAGGTAACTCCAGGTGTGATAGTAACTTGTCCTTCAACTACTCTACGCTTTGCCCCACCAACTGAGTTAGTGATAACAATGTCATAAACATAACGACCTTCCTTCAACATGCTTGTATTGAAAGAATCTAATGTCAATTTTAACTTACCTGCAGTCCTATCTAGAAAAACAACAGCAAAGTTTGTTGATGTAGAAGATGTATAGTTTTTCTTGATTTTAGCAGCTGCTGAGTAGTTAGTTAAATCTAAAGAAACATTATTTGCACCAGAAATGGTGAAGGTTGCTTCAAAATCTGCTCTCTGCTCAATAATCAAGTTAATTGGTATAGCTGCCATTAGATACAAGAAAACCCTTCCTATGTATTTATAAGAAGGGTATTGTAATTATTCTTCAGTTGTTTCGGGAAGTGCTCCTAGGTCATCGGAATCGATGGGTCCATCTGGAGGAGTAATACTTTGTTGCTCTATCAATTCTAGAGTCTCAAGACCACCCACAAGTTTAATTTTATATTCTTCTGCTTTTCTTAACTCTGCTTGAATCTGAAGGATTTTCTCTTCGATTTCCTTCATTTGATTCTGGAAATTTGCTTTCAAATCAGTTGCTGCCATGGATGCATTGATATAGACACGATATATTTATTATACCATATATGTCAACTTATAATGTAATTTTTCTGAATAATCAATCTATTCAGGTAATCATTATTATTTGGAGCTGGTGTGTATAAAAGTCTAAGATTGCCACCAGAAATATCCGCAGAGAAATCTCCTAGTCTTCTATTATTAAATACCGTGCCATACTCATTAATATAAACATCAGTTCCATCATGCAACACCATAAGTTTTGTGCTGTGGAAATACGGATCTACAGTATTCTTAATTTGAATAGTGTATTCAACGGTATTTAATGCTCCGATTCCAAACTCATCTAAGACATGTTGCGAGGAATTGTTACTATCAAAAATTTCTAAGTTATCAGGAATTTTAATAACCTTAATTTGTCCATAGTTATTAGAATTACCACTAGACTGATAATATAAGTATTGGGGAGCATCCTGAGGAACGGTAAATCTTACAATGTCATCTAAAGTTTCTGTGCCCTGACCAATAACACCATCTGTATACAAGTTAGCACCTACTGTGCCAGGAGAAGTTACAATATTGAATGGTTGTCCAGTAATTGTGCCAATACGGAATACATATTCTTTTCCTGGAAGTAATTGCAATGTTGGCAATTCACCTAGTTGTTGAGACGTACCTTCATCGAATACGGTATAGTTACCAGTAGTTGCGGATTTATCAATTTTAAAAGTGGTAACACCAGCAACACCAACGCCAATTTCGATTTCTTCTGGGTTTGCTGATAAAGTGCCAGCATTGCCCAATAGTGTCTTGGGACCAATATTTTGAATCTTACCTAGACTAATACCTTTGTCGCGAATGTCTACTACATTCTGAGTATCAATCGTAAATCTTTCATATAAGTAACTAGCAACACCACGACTACTAGAACCACTTCCTTGTCCAGGAGAATATGATGCGGCATTAACATCTAATTCGACAAAACCACTTTCATTTAATACACCCGCAGTGATAGTACCACCACCGATATAACTTCCAGGATTGCCAACTCTTTGTGCAGTAAACTCAGTGGCAGAAGTAACAGTTACTTGTTTTAGAGAATTGTATGTGTCGGGAAGGACAGATTCAATTTCTATAAAATCTCCAGTAGTTAAACTGTGATTTGTTGCAGTTGTTATTGTAAGAGTATCTGCAGACCACGTAATTTGTGATATATTAACCGCAGCACTAGTTTTCTTGAGAGTATCTGCACTACCTGATATAGTAATAGCAGAGTTTGCTGGAGGTTGTAAACCTTTAACGACAGGTGTAAATTTATTAAGACCGTTTAGATAAGTGTCATCATTAGCAACTCCACTACCCAGTCTAGATGGAGAAATAATTCCAGAAACAATAGCGGCAGCATCCAACTGGTTTAGAGCAATCAACTCCCAGTTATTGGGGTCAGTTGCAGGTAGAGCAGTTAGAATCCAAGTTTGTAAAAGTGTGTTGGGGTCTCCATCAGCTTCATTTTTCTGAATGACGATATCACCTGCTTTTAGTGCATCGCCTAAGAAATCAATACTTGCTCCTACAGATAGTGCAGGCAAGTTTTGGTCAACCGTAATAGTATTTGTAGAAGTATTAATACCACCAACTGCAATTCTACAATTTACAGGAATATCAGTACCAGATAGTAACTGACCATCAGTCAAGTCAACAACAGTATTCAATTCAATAGTTGTAGTCGTATTACTTACAACCGTTTTTGTTGCTTCAGGAATATAATCCTGTAAACGCTCAACAGCATATTCTACAGTATATACAACAAAGGTTGATGTTTGTGGAATTTGAGCAGAATCAATTTTGCCACTCGCATCTAGTTGGACAAGTAGACCAGGAATGCTCGATGTGCCTTTGTTTAAACCAATAAAGTTTCCTAAAACGGAAGACTTATTAATATAATCTCTGACTGCTTTCTGAGTAGGTAATACAGTGTCTGACCTAGAAATAGAACCACCTAAATCATTATCAGGTGAGAATTCAAAGATTGGGACACCAGGCGACCCTTTGAGTTGTAGAGAATCCAGGACTCCAAGAGCAACAGACCCATTAAATGTAACCTTACCACTTCTAAGGTTTACATTGAAGAATGGTCCGACACTAAAGTTACCACTCTGGTCTGTAGCACTGACATAAGTTTTACCAGAAGATATCTCAACACTTTGTTTTGTTTCATCAGTAACACCACCATTTTGTGGGAATGCAGTATAGTTGATACCAGTGCCGACGTATTCAAACGTATGAGAAGAACTGTTAACAGTAGATGGTGCAAATAATAATGCTGAGTCGTTGTTTGAAATACTAGCAATTACATTATCTTCAATTGGGAAGTTAGTAGTAAACTCTGTAAAATTACCTGCATCATAAGAAAGGACTTCCCCAACTACATGTTGATTACCAGTTGGGTCGAGACCTAAGTTTGGAATCTGTAAAACATAGTTTGGAATTGGAGGTGCTTCATATCCAGTAACTGTAAGTTTTGTGAATACAGACCCTGTAGCAATTTCAATTTCACCAGTTGTGCCACCATCAACAAAAGTTGCTGCATCATATGCAACTTGCTCAATAATAGAAATTTTATTTGACTGGAAATCAACCGTATCAATAACTTTTCCAGTGCCATTAATATCTGGTGTTGATGAGTGGTTGGTGATGGTAATAGTTTGACCTCTCTCAAACTTACCAATATCAACGATATTGACTTCAATGGTTACTCTAGATGCACTACCACCTGAGACAGATGAGAATTGGGTGCCAACAATATCACTAGGAGCAGTATTGACATCTGTCTTAGTAATATTTTGAATACTTGATACTTGACCACTAGAGAAGATAGGTAATACATTTGTTGAAAAACCTACTGCTTTCAGACCCTCGAAACCGAAGTTGGTAGCAGAGTTAGTGATAGAAGCATAACCACCAGATTCTGCTAAGACACCAACTGACTCAAAGACTTGGAAAATAGAAACTAACTGAGCATATGCATCATTCTTTAAGTGGAAACCAATTGACCCAAATACAATTTGAGTGAATGCATCCACAACCATAGACTCAAGAGGACTATTGCTGTTGAGCTGAGCACCATCAGCAAAGAGACCACCACCTCTAGTTTTAGAAGCATCATATTCTCCAGCAATACTGTCGTATACTGCCTTACCTAACTTGGAGATACATGAGCAGTTTTGTGTGTATGGCGATAAGAAAATTCTTTCTTTCGGTGGAATAATATAATAGATATCTAGAGTTGCGTCCACAGTCACTGGGTCAACTAAAGTTAATTGACCAAGAATGGATGGAAGTCTTAGACTTCGACGTAGCAACCAATACCTTTATTGTTAATAGAGGTGCTAACGACCCAATCACTGGTGATTCAACAACTGCAGATAAGCACATCACTGGTGCATT
>Ga0181379_1000141_pt1 | contig 35951 bp, 51 predicted proteins | sample 2SPOviralmetaG_FD_130115 | JGI IMG/M metagenome (GOLD analysis project Ga0181379, IMG submission 130115) | Marine viral communities from the oligotrophic San Pedro Time Series (SPOT) site, San Pedro Channel, CA, USA - 2 SPOT_SRF_2009-07-10 | ecosystem: Environmental > Aquatic > Marine > Strait... | reverse complement strand
TTGCCGCTTGTTTGCTGAGCCTTTTAACTTAACCATTGAACAAACTCCACAAGTTCTAATGCACACAATACTAGCACAAGTTTCCATGACTTATGCTCTAGCCATACGCGCTTGCGTATCACCTCACGACTGACAAGGCGCTTGCTATCCGAGGACAAGCGTTTTAGGGCGTACTTTGTCCCGCGAGCTTTACGCTCTTGGGCAAATTCCTTCATTCTATCAATCATTGTTCTAGTCCTCGCTGTCTAATTGGGTGAAGCCTAAGCGTAAACGACCAACGCCTAAACATAAAGACAAAGAAGGCATAATGTCGCACTTAGTAAAGAACCATGCGCTCTGCTTTGCCTTGGATACTTCAATAACAAAGGTATTGGACACAAGCACAAACCCGTGGCTTGGTTCCTCAAAATATTCTGTTGCCGTCATTAGTTGCATAAAATTACCTTCTAGGTTGTTTCCGTTAAAGAGTGTAAGTGTTTCCACAATTGCCCACTGCGAACAATGGGCAACAATAGGACACTATGACGCTATCCGCTGTGCTAAGCCTGCCTGCTCAACTATAATCTCAAAGCCCAAGCCTTTGACGCTATCAATAGTCTCTACTGTTAGCGTTTTGGTTCCTGCGATACTGGCGAATATCCTAGCGTGTTCGCATACTGGGTATATCTTCTCGACACCATACACGCTTTTTATGTTGACAACGATTGCTCTTTTCATTTTTTAAGTTTCCTTTTCTGTTTTTTGTTTAGTTTTCAACTATTCTATAGACACACTGCACACGCTTTCGACTGCCTTTGTCTGCCGCCCAATCTTCCAGCACACCGTCACGGACGCAACTAACATGGCCGCGAGTGTACAGTAAGAACGTCCCGCGCCTTGGCAATACTCGCGTTGCTGTTGCTAGTGTTTTAGGCTGTCTGTCCATAACCAGATCGACATTGTATCCTAACTGTTTAAGCGTGTTGTGTATCCACGCGCCTTGTGCGCCCTTCCCTTGCTTGCGCCCTTGCTTGTGCAATAGGCTTCGAGACTTACCAAAGGGAACCTTAGCGGCTACTGATACAGCAATAACCGCGCAGTAACCACGCTCCCTTGGGTAGTATTTAGTGGCTACCCTTTTCAGTTCTTGATAATTGAACATATCAGCTCACTCCATTGTGACTTACTAATGCCGACTATCATTAGTAGACATTAGTAAGCCTTAGCCGTATAGCTTGGAAACTTAACACCGGCCCGTTAAAACCTTCTCGTTCCACTAGATAAGCCTACGGCTAGGCTTTGGTAGTCTCTGTTAGTATCTTGTTGGTTTCGCTTGCTGGCCAAGGGCACTTGGGCTCAACCTCTAAGGCTATACAGAGTAGTTGAGCGTCTCAGCGTATCTTGGCTTGTCCCTTATCACGATCCCTTGGCATCGTAAGACAAGCTAGGTATTGATCCCGAAGGCTTAACCGCTCAACTTGGAAACTAGTATGCCTATGAAAATACATAAAACTAGGGGGTCAACTTGTGCGTTTTTCATGTTTAGCCAAAGGCACATGAGTTTGGCTAATGTTGCTAATGGAGACCTATAGGGTACTACAGTGACCCTCACTCTTTGGTTTTCTCATGTTGTCTTTTGGTGTCTCAGGCTTCGACAATGTGCAATAACCGTGCCAAAGATACCTGAGTGCAATAAGCGTGCCAATGTTTACCCTATGCAAGTCTCATGCCAACTAGAGGCACTGGGGTCAACATGAGGCACGGGGGGTCTGCTGACGCAGCGGTTATTATTGTAGTACCCGGTGGTATACAAAATAAGCCAAAATTAGGTTAAATTGACCAATAGTCCCCTCTAGTAACCTTTTGTATACAAAAGAAAACTTCAATTTACTAAAAAGACACTAAAAGGAGTGATTTATTTGTTAATAATACAAAATAATCCTTGACTTTTAGACAAAAGTATGCTATAATCAAAAAGTATTCTTAGGAACTAAGGTAAATACTTTATGGATCAACCTAAAAGAAAAAGAGGTAGGCCAAAGAAAGGAGAAGTAGTCTCTAAAACCGCTGGGAACAGAGGTAAAGTTGGGCGTCCTAAAGGTGACGCTAGTATTATTAATGAATATAAAGCTAGAATGCTTGCTTCACCTAAATCTAACAAGGTTCTGGATAGTATCTTTAATGCTGCTTTAGATGATGAACATAAAAATCAAGCAGCGGCATGGAAACTTGTCATGGATAGGATGCTACCATTGAGTTATTTTGAAAAGGATTCTGCTAATGGTAGACAGGCTGTGTCAATTACTATCTCAGGTGTTGGGCAAGTCGCCACAAGTATCTCTGACCCAAGTGAAGACAATACAATCGAAGGAGAATTCACAGAAAGTGGAATATAAATACTTCAAGAGAGAAGACTTTGATTGTGAAGAAACTGGTGAGAATAACATAGACCCTGAGTTTGTCAGGAAACTGGATGAGCTAAGGGAAGCCTGTGGTTTTCCTTTTGTAATCGCCAGTGGATATAGGTCGCCTACGCACTCCATAGAATCTGCGAAGGCTAGACCGGGTACACATAGTCAGGGAATAGCTGCTGACATTAGAGTCAATGGTGGCGCTCAGCGTCATAAGATTATTAAGGCTGCTATGATTATGGGATTTAACGGTATAGGTGTCGCTAAGACATTTGTGCATGTGGACACTAGAGACTCTGAGTCTGTTGTGTGGTCTTACTAATGGGGCTATGGGAACTTTAAGGGTTTATGACTGACCTTAACATAGAACTGATACCTTGGCAACAAGATGTATGGGTAGATGAAGCTAGGTTTCAAGTTGTTGTCGCTGGAAGACGTACAGGTAAGACGAGAATAGCGGCTTGGAAACTTATTATGAAGGGCTTAGAGGCCGGTAAAGGCAATGTCTTTTATGTTGCACCCACGCAGGGACAAGCTAGAGACATCATGTGGCAGACACTGCTTGATCTAGGAGCGCCAGTAATAGTTTCAAGCCACATTAACAATTTACAGATTAAGCTAATCAACGGTGCTCTTATATCGTTGAAAGGCGCAGACAGACCAGAGACTATGCGTGGTGTGTCTTTGAAGTATGTAGTTTTGGACGAATACGCAGACATGAAGCCTGAAGTATTTGAGCAGATTCTTAGGCCAGCCTTAGCTGACCAAAAGGGAGATGCGATGTTCATAGGTACACCAATGGGGCGCAATCACTTTTATGAGTTGTACCAGTACGCTTTATTAGATGATGACCCAATGTACAAAGCATGGCACTTTACAAGCTATGATAATCCACTGTTAGACCCAGATGAGATTAACGTAGCTAAAAAGAGTATGTCGAGCTATTCGTTTAGACAGGAGTTTTTGGCGTCCTTTGAAGCCATAGGCTCTGAGATGTTTAAGGAGGAATGGGTTAAGTTCGGTGAGTCTCCAGATGAAGGTGACTACTACGTAGCTATTGACTTAGCTGGTTTTGAGGAAGTTAATAAACAGCGTACTAAGAACGCTCAATTAGACGAGACAGCCATAGTAGTAACTAGGGTCAACGACAACGGACATTGGCATGTAGAAAACATAATACATGGACGTTGGGAATTAGGCGACACAGCCAGAAAGATCTTTGAGGTTGTCAGAGACTACAGGCCAGTTGGGATAGGTATAGAGAAAGGTATCGCTAGACAGGCAGTTATGTCTCCGTTAACGGACATGATGAAACGATACGGCATGTTCTTTAGGGTTGATGAGTTGACCCACGGGAACAAAAAGAAGACCGATAGGGTCATGTGGGCGCTACAGGGCAGGTTTGAAAATGGGTTTATAACCCTAAGCAAAGGAGGATGGAACAGTAAATTTCTCGATCAGTTGTTTCAATTTCCTGACAAACTGACACATGATGACCTTGTAGACGCATTAGCTTACATAGACCAGTTGGCTAAGGTAGCGTATACATACGATTTTGAAATAGATGACCATGAGGTGTTGGACGAACTTACGGGGTACTAATGGCTACAAAAAAACCTAAATCAAAAGTAAATGAAGCTGGAAACTATACAAAGCCCACTATGCGTAAAAACTTATTCAACAAGATTAAGGCAGGCGGCAAAGGTGGAAAACCCGGCCAGTGGTCGGCCCGTAAAGCCCAGATGCTTGCCAAAGAGTATAAAGCCAAAGGTGGTGGTTACAAATGAGTAACCTAAAGAAACCACAGAAGTCCTTAAAAAAGTGGACAAAGCAAAAGTGGAGAACAAAGTCAGGTAAGCCTAGCACTCAAGGCTCAAAAGCCACAGGAGAGCGTTACTTGCCTGAGAAAGCTATAAAGTCATTGTCTTCCAAAGAGTACGCTGCGACAACACGAAAGAAAAGAAAAGACACAGCAGCGGGGAAACAGCATAGCTCTCAACCTAAAAAGATAGCTAAGAAAACAAAAAAATCACGTAAGGTATAACTATGGAATACGGTGACAATGACACTCTTGCTACTGAGCAGCGTGTTGAAGATTGGGTAATAGATAAATGCAACACTTGGCGTGACCATTACGAAGCTAACTACGCAGCCAAGTACGAAGAATACTATAGACTCTGGCGTGGTATCTGGGCATCACAGGACTCAGACCGCGAGAGTGAACGAAGCCGTATAATTAGTCCTGCATTGCAGCAGGCTGTAGAATCTAGTGTTGCTGAGATTGAGGAAGCCACGTTTGGTCGTGGGACTTACTTTACAATCTCTGATGACATGGATGACCAAGATAGTCAGGATATTGTATACCTGAGAACCAAACTCCACGCTGACTTTGAAAAAACAAAGCTAAGACAGTCTGTAGGAGAGTGCCTTATCAACTCAGCCGTATTCGGCACAGGAGTTGCAGAGGTAGTGCTTGAGGAAGTCAAAGAGATGGCACCCGCTACTCAGCCCATCATGGGTGGTGAGTTGACAGCAGTAGGCGTTAATGTGACTGACCGTACAGTGGTCAAACTGCGACCCGTCCTTCCTCAAAACTTTCTCATTGACCCCATAGCCACTGATGTAGAAAGTGCGCTAGGCTGTGCGGTTGATGAGTTTGTCTCTAGGCATCTTGTAGAGGAGCTACAGGAAGCTGGCGTCTATAGGGACGTATATGTAGGTAATGCTGCGTCTGACTACGAACTAGAGCCTGACCAAGAGTTAGCTAGTTACGATGAGGACAAAGTACGTCTTACTAAATACTATGGTAAAGTACCTCGTCATCTTCTGATGAAGACTGAGCAGGAAGCACTGCTTGAGGATGATGAGGACATTGCTGAAGTACAGTCTTTGACTCCTGAAGGTGAGGAAGAAGAAGCTAATCAGGGCTACTACGTAGAAGCAATTATTGTTATTGCTAACGGCGGTATACTACTGAAAGCTGAAGAAAACCCTTACATGATGCAAGACCGGCCTATCGTAGCTTTCCCTTGGGATGTTGTACCGGGTCGGTTCTGGGGTCGTGGTGTTTGTGAGAAGGGCTATAACAGCCAAAAGGCGCTTGATACAGAGCTTCGCGCACGTATTGACGCCTTATCCCTTACTGTACACCCAATGCTCGCTATGGACGCCACACGGCTTCCTAGAGGGTCTAGGCCACAAGTTCGTCCGGGCAAGATTATTCTAACCAACGGCGACCCACGACAAGTATTACAACCTTTTAACTTTGGACAAGTAAGCCAGATTACATTTGAGCAAGCTAACGCACTACAGCGTATGGTTCAGATGTCAACAGGGGCCATAGACTCCGCTGGTATTCCGGGGAGTATCAATGGTGATGCGACTGCTGCTGGTATTAGTATGTCTCTTGGCGCTATCATTAAGCGTCACAAGCGTACACTAGTTAACTTCCAAGATTGTTTCTTGGTTCCGTTTGTCAAGAAAGCAGCGTGTCGTTACATGCAGTTTGATCCTGACAACTATCCCGTTGCTGACTACAAGTTCAATGCAGCGTCTACTCTAGGCATCATTGCTCGTGAGTACGAAGTTACACAGCTTGTACAACTTTTGCAAACAATGTCACAGGACTCACCTCTGTACAACACACTTATAGAGTCCATAATTGACAACATGAACCTGTCAAACCGTGAAGAACTAACTGCTCGTTTACAACAGGCAGCACAGCAATCACAACCTACTCCAGAGCAACAACAGTTGGCTCAGGCTGCACAACAGGCACAACTAGCCTTCCAGCAGTCTCAGACAGCAGCGTTGAACGGTCAAGCTACTGAATCACAAGCTAGAGCACAGAAGATGGCTGTAGAGACTCAGTTGGCACCACAGGAGCTAGAGATTGACAGGATTAAAGCTATCACAACCAATCTACAGGCAGGCGACCAAGACGATAAGGAGTTTGAACGTAGGCTGAAGATGGCACAAACCATGTTGAAAGAGAAAGAGATTGACTTAAAACTTTCTCAACAACCCACGCAACCCACGCAACCTAATCAACCTATGCGACCCCCTGTAGAGGGACAAGGACAATAAAATGGTAATTACTTCAGCACAGTTCCAAGACGCTATTGACCAAATTAATGCCAAGTTTGAAGAACTTGAAAACAAGATTAAGGAACTAGAATCCAAGAATGAAACGAAAAGGCCAGCGCAGACGCGCAAGACTAAACAAGAGGATACTTAATGGCGACACCAAGGAAAGGAAAAGCAAAAGTAAAGATAACCTCTAGTGGTAAGAAAGTCTCCTACGGACAAGCCGGTAAAGCAAAAGGTGGCGGGCCTAGAGTTAAGCCCGGAACTAGCAAAGGCGACAGTTATTGCGCTAGAAGTTTAGGCATCAAAAAAAGACTGCCTAAGAAAAAGCAAAACGACCCAAATACTCCAAACAACCTATCGCGCAAGCGTTGGAAATGTTCAGGGGCTAAGTCAAGAAAAAAATAAGGACTGGATATGATGATTGAATCTGAACTCGTACCTATGATTGAGAATCCTGAAACGGGCATTATACGTCTTAACTCAGAAACAATTTCCTTTTTAGGAGGTTGTCTAATAGAAGCTCAAGATATTGACTTGCAACTAAAGATTCTTGATATGATTGAAAAGCACTCTACTTTTGTCTTAGAAGCAAGTGCAAGAGTAGCGAGTAAAAAAGCATCCGGTAACTTACGCTCAGTTTAACAACAAAAAGGAAAATGATATGCCATACGGTAAAGGAACTTACGGAAGTAAAGTAGGACGACCACCTAAGAAGAAAAAAGCAATGCAGCGAAAACCTGCTCGCAAGCCTGCTGGTAGAAAAATGTAAAATAATACTTGACATTTTGTCAAAAGTATGCTATACTATACATCTTGTATCTTAACTTATTAAGGGAATACATAAGATGACTAAAGAACTTGAAGTTTACTTTGCTAATTATTTTGAGATGTTTCGTTCAGAAGGTTGGAAACAACTTATAGACGATTTAGGCCAGAATGTAGCACAGATTAATTCAGTAGAGTTCACAACAGATAACGATAACTTGCATTTCCGTAAAGGACAACTTGCAATACTCGCTACTGTTTTTAACCTAGAAGCTCAAATACAAAACGCGGAACAGGAAGCTAAAGAGCCTGTACAGGAACAGTACGCCTTGGAAACGTAATGTTAAGACTGTACGACTTTAAGTGTCTTGACGGGCATGTATTTGAAGAATTAGTACCTGTAGACCAACACACTGTAAGGTGCGAGTGTGGTTACAGTGATAAACGGATTATCTCGCCTGTAAGGTCTAAACTAGACCCTATCAGCGGAGACTTTCCTGACGCCACTAGGCGTTGGGCTAAGGCTAGAGCGAGTCACATCCAATACGAGAAAAAGCAAAGTTCCTAGCTAGAACCCTTTTTTTAATCCCTCCACAATACTATAAGTACGGAGTTTAATAATGGCTAAAATAATTGAGCGTGAGGAGCAGCAACCGTCACAAGAGGACGTTTTCGCTGAACAAGAGCAACCTCAAGAGGAAGAACAGGCAACCACTGATGAACCTGAGATTCCTGAGAAATACCAAGGCAAGTCTGCTAAGGAACTTGTACAGATGCACCAAGAAGCTGAAAAGCTACTAGGGCGTCAAAGTTCTGAAGTAGGTGAACTACGTAAGGTTGTTGATACATATATATCCACACATAACTCTCCACCGGCACCCGAACAACAAGAACAAGTCGAAGAAATAGACTTCTTTACTGACCCTGAAAAGGCAGTAGCACAGGCTATCCAGAATCACCCTAAGATTAAGGAAGCTGAATCAGTTAGTCAACAGTACAAAATGCAAACAGCATTGTCAGCACTGAAGGCTAATCACCCTGACATGGAAAGTATCTTACAGGATACTAAATTTGCAGAGTGGATTGAAGCATCTAAAATTAGAACTAAGCTCTTTGTAGCGGCAGACAAGCAGTATGATTACGAAGCTGCTGACGAACTTTTCAGCCTTTGGAAAGAACGTCAACAGATGATTGGTCAAGCAGCTAGTGTTGAAAAACAAAGCCGTAAGCAAGCAGTAAAGTCAGCTAGTACAGGTAGTGCTAGTGGTAGCTCTGAATCAAGCCCCAAGAAGATCTATAGACGCGCAGACATTATTAGACTTATGAAAGATGACCCTCATAGGTATGCCGCTCTACAAGATGAAATAATGAGAGCGTATGCTGAGAAACGGGTCAAATAGTATATCTGAGGAGATATTAAATGACTGATTCTACATATCCCGCAACTGGCGGGTTTACCGACAACACCGCTGCGGCAACTTTCATTCCAGAAATTTGGAGTGATGAGATTATTGCTGCATACCAAAAGAACCTCGTCTTGGCAAATCTTGTCAAGAAGATGTCTATGGCTGGCAAGAAAGGCGACACTATCCATGTGCCTAAGCCTGTCCGTGGTGATGCACACGCTAAAGCAGCTAAGACTGCCGTAACCATTCAAGCAAACACTGAAGGCGAAGTACAAGTCTCTATTGACAAGCACTTTGAATACTCACGTTTGATTGAGGATATTACGGATGTACAAGCACTGTCTTCTTTGCGTCAGTTCTATACTGAAGATGCTGGCTATGCGCTGGCTAAGCAAGTTGACACCGACCTGCACTCTCTGGCTACGGGCTTGGGTAGCGCGGGTACTACATCTTCCACCTACCTGAACAATGGCGGTACTTTCTTCGTAGATAACTCAAGCTCTAACGCTTTGACTACCTACGCTGCTGATACTGTAACGGCTTCAGATGTCTTTGTTGACTCTGCTTTCCGTGCCATCATTCAGAAGCTGGACGATGAAGACGTACCTATGGACGGACGCAACTTTGTTGTACCTCCTTCAGTACGCAACACTATCATGGGCATCGACCGCTATGTTAGCTCTGACTTCGTAAACAACGGTCAGGTTACTAACGGTCAAATTGGTCAGTTGTACGGTATTGACATTTTTGTCAGCACCAACTGTCCTGTCGTAGAAGCTGCTGGCGATAACACCGCTGCTTCTGTTGACATGCTGGGTGCTCTGTTGTTCCAACGTGACGCATTGGTCATGGCTGAGCAGCAAGGTGTTCGCTCACAGACACAGTACAAGCAAGAGTTCCTTGCTAACCTGTTTACTTCAGATACGCTATACGGCACCGCCGTACTTCGTCCTGAAGCTGGTCTGACTCTGGTTGTGCCTAAGTAACAACCGTTAAGCATGGGGCTGCTTCGGTGGCCCCTAGCTTTCTTTTTAAGGTGAGTATATGTGGCTTAGTGCTATCACAAGTATTGTAGGTACTTTCCTTAAAAACAAAGCTGCTGAAAAGCAAGCTGTCCATGACTCCAAGATGCGACGCATAGATTCTGACGCTGATTGGGAAACTCAACAAGCCAGTGCTTCTCAGACTTCTTGGAAGGATGAGTGGTTTTCCGTTATCCTTAGTTTGCCATTGATAGGTGCGTTTATACCTTCAATGGTTCCTTATGTTGAACAGGGATTTATAGTCTTGGAGACAATGCCAGATTACTACAAAGGATTCTTAGGTGCTGCAATAGCGGCTAGTTTTGGTATGAAAGCTGTATCCAAGTGGGGTAGCAAATAATGGCTGAAAGTTTTGCTCCAGACTTAGATTTATTTGAAGGTGGCTTTGCTCTCCCCGATGACTTAGGCGAACAAGTGCTTGAGTTTATGGGGGAAGTTCCTAATTATCAAGATATGTCAATTCCTGTCAATGAGCAATATCTAGCTTCTTGGCTAGCGGCTAATCAAGTTACTTCCGCTAATAACAACACACCGCTGTCTAATGAGCAGCTACAGCAGATTAAGACTTTTGCTGCGTTACAGCCTAAGTATGTGCCTGTAGTTCCGGGAGAAGGAGACAGGTATAACAAGCGTATGGAGCAAGCTAAGCAAACTCCCGGCGCTATCTATTCTAATTTTGAAACTTATGCTACTGCAATGCAAGAGCATAATGACCAAGTACAGCAGTATATTGAACAAGAAAATATCCCTACTTCAACAGTAGTCGATGGTAAAACTCTATACTTAAACTTAGGCACTACTCCCGCTTACTATCAAGAACAAGAAGATGGTGGACAGTTAAAAAATATAGTACATTCTACTCAACGTAGTGGCAATACTTACTACACTCAAACAGGTGAGGTTGGTCAGTATGGTACTTTCGCTAGAGATGCGGTAGGCCCAGAAAAAACTTCTCCATTAAAAGACGCAGCGCCTTTCTTAGCAGCGGCAGCAGCTTTAGCAATAGGTGTTCCTATATATAAAGCAGCTACAGCCGGAGCAGCAGCAGGCTCAACCGGAGCAGCGGCTGGCGGAGAGTTGCCAATTAGTCAAATTCTAAGCGGCACTAAAACTTATCAAACATCTCAGCCTTCTTTCATAAGTAAGCTTACTAGCGCATTTGAAACAGGCACAGGAGCAGCAGAAAAAGTATTAAGTGAAGGTCTTGCTGCTGTTACCGGAGCAAGTGCTACTACAGCATCAGGCGCTCCTATAGTACAGATACCTACTTTGGGTCAAATTGCTAAAGGCGGTACAGTAGCTGCTGGTTTAGGTGCAGTTGCTGAAGGTCTATCCACAACAGGTGGTTTGCCGGGCGGTATAACCTACAGTGGCCCCGGAGCAGGCCCAGATGGTTCTTTTGACCCTAGTGTAATCTATAACATTGCTGCAACAGCGGATGCTCAAGCAGAAGAAGAAGATACTAGCGAACAAGACGCTTTAGACATAACTGCTGCTGTAAACGCTGCTGTAGATGCACTAACAAAGCCTGAAGATACTCAGGAAGTTATTGCTGCAAACGATGCAGTGACTGTTGCTAACGATAATGTACTAGAAGCCACACAAAACATAGCGACTGTAATAGAAGAAACAGAATCTGCCGTAGCTAGTGCTGAAGGTTATGCTAATTATATGCGTGGTCGCTTTGGGCCGCTCAGCTCTAATTACAAAAGAGCAAAGGCAAAAGCAGACGCTACAAAACTAGAAGCAGAGCGCGAAGTAGACGCGGCACGTAGAAAGGAACTAGAAGCACAAGCAGAGTACAACGATGCTGTAGAGCTACAACAAGGCACTTACAAAGATGCTCAAGACGATTACAGAGTAGCTCAGGTAGAAGCTCGTAGAACCGCTGAAGCAGCCGTACAGAGACGTATAGCAGAACAGAGAGAACAAGAAACGGTTGACCTTCCTCTTGTAGTCCCTGTTGAGCCAGTGCCGCCACCAGAAGAACCTCCATTAGAAGTAGCTCCTCCAGTTGTAGCTCAACCTGTAGAAGAACCTACAGAAACTACAGGTGGTGGTGATGAAGGAACTCCGGCAGAGCCTGTTGTTGCACAACCTACAGATGTAGGAGAAGAACAGCCTACATCCACAGACATTATTGCTGCTCAGTTAAGAGAAGCTATCGGTGCTGAAGAAGACCCTAATGTTAAAGAAGGTCTACAGCTAGAGTTAGACAAGTGGCTATCCGGTGGCCCTACAGAATATCAGACTGTTCCTAGTGGCCCTCCTCCTCCAGATGTAACTGGAGACTTTGACGTTACCGATGCAGTATCTTGGGTTGCCCGTCTAACAGACTATTTTAAGGAGCAGCCTGCTTCTGATTTAGAGATTGAGCCTACAGATCCTTTAGCTGACGACTTCCCTGAAGTACCGCTTACAGGTGGCCCTGTAGCCTTTGACCCTGTAGAGCCTGTAGAGCCTGTAGAAGACCCAACAGGCGGAACAGCAGAAACAGGTGTAGGAGCCGGAGATATAGGAACAGGAGGTGGTGAAGGCGCTGGTATTGGTGCAGGAGTGGGTGCTGGGTTAGGAGCAGGTCTTACTTTAGGGCTTGCATCAGGAATGTTAAAACCCCAAGCAGTTACTGACACTTTGTTCAAAGATATACCATTTAAGAAAAACTACCAAGCTCCTGAAATAATAGGCGCTATTGAAGATTTACCCACGTATAAAGCCCCTCAAGTTGGCTTGTTTCAAGGAATTATATAATGAGTACAACTTATTTATCATTAGTCAACAGTGTCCTTAGACGATTGAGAGAAGACGAAGTATCTGGTGTAGCTAACACAGCTTATTCTAAGATGGTAGGGGACTTTGTAAACGATGCAAAGACACAAGTAGAGAACGCACATGACTGGTCTACTCTAAGGACTACAGTAGTTGTTCCTACAGTTGAAGGAACTACAGAATATAGCTTGACAAATGCAGGAGAACGTGTTAAAATATATAGCGTTATTAACGATACTTCTAATTTCTTTATTAATTACCAAACACCTACATGGATTAACAACGCAGTCTATAACACTGGGTCTATCAGCGGCTCTCCTGAATACTACACCTACTCAGGAGTAGATAGCTCAGACGATACTAAGGTTAGAGTTTATCCTAATCCTGATGGTGTATATTCATTACGTTTTGATTTAATAGCGAGGGAAAGCGACCTATCTAATGATGCAGACGAAACTGTATTACCTGCTAATCCTATCATCCATATCTCAGTTGCTTTACTCGCAAGAGAAAGAGGAGAGACTGGCGGCACGACTGCACAAGACTACTTTGCCATTGCAGACCGTCATTTATCAGACGCAATTGCGTTAGACGCTTACAAGAATCCAGAAGAATTTATTTGGCAACCTAAGTAATGGCTCAGCAAAGACAAAACATCTACATAGGCGCTCCGGGGTTTCGTGGGTTAAACACTCAAGATTCTCCTGTGGGTCAAGACCCTTCCTTTGCTTCTGTTGCAGAAAATGCAGTCATTGACAAGTTTGGTCGTATTGCGGCGCGTAAAGGTATTAATAAGCTGACTAGCTCAGCAACGCCACTGGGGTCTAGTATAGGTGTAGAAACCATCTTTGAGTTTGTAGACTATAGCGGAGACAAAGTTGTTTTCTCTACTGGCAATAGTAAGATATTCACAGGCACCACCACACTAACTGATGTTACTCCGGGCAGCTACACAGTATCTGCAAACAACTGGAAGATTATAAACTTTGCTGACCATGCTTACTTTTGGCAGCGAGGACAAGAGCCGCTAATATACACCGATGAGTCAGGCTCTGGTGTCCTAGAGAAGTTTAGTGACCATTCTCATGCTACAGGTGTACCACCACAGGCTAACGAAGCATTAGCTGCCTTTGGTCGTGTATGGGTTGCTGACGTTACAGGCAACAAGCACACACTGTACTGGTCAGACTCTTTAGCAGGACATGCGTGGACAGGTGGTAGTTCAGGTAGCTTAGACATCACTACAGTCTGGCCTACAGGACACGATGAGATTGTAGCACTAGCGGAGTTTAATGACTTCCTAGTTATCTTCGGTAAGCGTAGCATACTATTGTACCAAGGTGCTTCATCACCATCCAGCATGACACTATCTGATACTATCACTGGTATCGGATGTATCGCTAGAGACAGCGTACAGAGCAACGGTACAGACCTTATATTCTTGTCTGACTCTGGTTTACGTAGCTTAGGCAGGACTATTCAAGAGAAGTCTAATCCTATTGGTAACGTATCCAAGAATGTACGTGACACTATGATGCAGGCTGTAAACACACAGACAGGTAACATTAAGTCAGTGTACAGCCCAGAAGAAGCCTTCTATCTGTTGTTCTTACCTTCCTCCTTGGAAGTCTATTGCTTTGATATGCGCGGGACGTTAGAAGATGGCAGTTATAGGGCGACTACTTGGGAAGGCAACGCTCTACTGTGTGGCGAGAGAGCAGAAGACGGTACATTGTACTTTGGTAACTCAGTAGGTGTCAACGACTACAGCGATTACTTGGATGATGCTGATACGTACACATTCAAATACTTTACAAACCCACTGTCCTTTGGCGACCCCTCTAAAGTTAAGATGCTCAAAGAGATCAACTTTACAATTATAGGCGGCTCAGGTAGTGAGATAGTAGGCAACTGGGCTTACGACTACACTGAAGGTTACAGTAAGCAAGCATTCACTGTTGCTACTAGCCTTATCGCAGAGTACGGAATATCTGAGTACAACGTAAGTACGTCAGAGTACAGTGCTACTATTGTTATTGACGTTGCTAAGCTTAAAGCAACAGGGTCAGGCAAAGTAGCCACCATAGGCATAGAAGCAACAATAGACCAACGGGCCTTGTCAATACAAGAGCTAAATACTGAAGCAGTTATAGGCAGACTTATATAATGACTGATTATACAAAAACAACTAACTTTGCAGCAAAGGACTCCTTACCTTCAGGCAACGCTAACAAGATTGTCAAAGGCACTGAGATTGATACAGAATTTAATAACATTGCAACAGCGTCAGCGACTAAGGCAAACATTGCTAGTCCTACGTTCACTGGCACAGTAACTATACCCACAGCAGACATCAATGGTGGTGCTGTAGACGCTACGACTATAGGAGCATCTAGTGCTTCAAGTATCGTAGGCACAACCGTTGTAGCAAACACCAGCATCAACATTGCAGGTGATGGCGCTACTGTAACTGGCATTAAAGATGAAGATGATATGTCTTCCAATAGTGCCACCAAACTGGCTACTCAACAGTCCATCAAAGCATACGTTGACAGCCAAGTAACCGCACAGGACTTAGATGTTACTGACGGCTCATCAAGCATTGACATTGACTTAGATAGTGAGTCTCTGGGCATTCTAGGCGGCACAGGGCTATCTTCTACTGCATCAGGTACAAGTGTAACCCTTGCAATAGACAGCACCGTAGCGACGCTTACAGGCTCTCAGACGCTGACTAATAAGACGCTTACTGCTCCTACTCTTACAGGTACAGCAGTAGTAGCTTCTTTGGACATCTCAGGCGACGTAGATGTTGACGGTACGTTGGAAACTGACGCACTGTCTATCAACGGTACTACAGTAACCAGCACAGCCGCTGAGCTTAACATCCTTGACGGTGTTACGTCTACAGCCGCTGAGCTAAATATACTAGATGGTAAAGCATTTCTTGATGAAGACAATATGGCATCTAACAGTGCTACAGGTATTGCTTCTCAGCAGTCCATCAAAGCCTATGTAGACTCACAGGTAACTGCACAGGACTTAGACGTTACTGATGGTTCTACATCTATTGATATTGACCTTGACTCAGAGTCTTTAGGTATCCTTGGTGGTACAGGTATTGACTCCGCTGCATCAGGTACTGGAGTAACATTGTCTATTGACAGCACTGTTGCTACGTTAACTGGTTCACAGACTCTTACGAATAAGACATTGACTGCTCCTACGCTCACAGGTACGGCTGTAGTGGCTTCTCTGGACATCTCTGGTGATGTAGATGTTGATGGTACTTTAGAAACTGATGCGCTATCTATTAATGGCACAACGGTTACGTCTACGGCAGCAGAGTTAAACATCCTAGACGGCGTTACCTCTACCGCTGCTGAGCTAAACATCCTAGATGGTGTGACGGCTACCACTGCTGAACTTAACTATGTGGACGGCGTAACTTCTGCCATACAGACTCAGATAGACACTAAGGCACCTATTGCTAATCCAACGTTCACCGGCAGCTTCACAAGCCCCGGTATTGACGATAACGCAGATGCCATAGCTGTCACGATTGATAGTTCGGAAAACGTGGGCATCGGGACTATCAGCCCAAGCAGTTACAGCGCCTTCGCAGACAACTTGGTAGTTGCGGGAGCTGCGCAAACAGGTATCACTATCGCAAGTGGAAACAGCACACAGTCGGGCGTTTATTTTTCGGATGGTACGTCAGGTGCTGAACAGTACGCCGGATACCTTGATTACAACCATAACAGTGAAGATTTTTTTATTGGCGTAGGGGCGCAGACTCGCGTAACGATTGACGGAAGCAATGGGAACGTGGGCATCGGGACTAGTTCTCCTGATAAGCAAATAAGCCTAGGCTCAGCCGGTACATCTGGTTTAGGTTTTGCGTGGACGGGTGATAATGTTTCAAAAGCGTACATTGATGTAAACCATATTACTGGCGAGATTCAACACGGCGCAGTAAGTAACTACTTTCCTACGTTTTACTCAAACGGCAGCGAACGCATGCGCATCGACAGCAGCGGCAATGTGGGCATCGGAGGACTTACATCAAATTTAAGTGGCTTTCATGTCAATGGAAATATTCGCTCACAGAACAATAGTTCAAATATAAGCTATATATCTTTTAGTCAATACACTGGGACAGGCGCTGCGGGTGCTAACTATTCCTATATAGCAGGAGACGGGCGTTCTACAGGTTTCTTAACTTTATCTACCAATGATACGGAACGCATGCGCATAGACGCATCAGGTAACGTGCTTGTTGGAACCACTGACACAACTCTTTTTAACAACACCTCTGACGGTGGCATAGCTTTGATGGGTTCAAATCGCCTTGATGTTGCTAGGGCTGGAGATGTTGTCGCTACGTTCAATCGGATGACTGATGACGGTTCTATAATCCAGTTTTACGGACAAGGGGCATTGGAAGGCTCTATAGATGTTTCTGGTAACACTGTATCGCTTGTTGGTTTTTCTGGCGCACACGCATCCAGCGGAATTGACGTTACTACTGCTAAAGGCACAGTTGTTAGCACGATTGACCAAGAGCATAAAAATAATCACGCCAAGATAAAAGTTTCAGATTCAGAAGGTGACGCTAGAGTTTATGGCGTTATAGACCGTATTTCCGAAGAAGGGGACATCATTGTTTCTGGTGTGGGTATTGGTGAAGTAAAGGTCACAGGTGCTTGCGCTGGTGGTGACTTGCTTGAATCTAACGGTGATGGCACAGCCAAAGTGCAGTCAGATGACATTATAAGAAGTAAAACAATCGGGAAAGTAACAATCGGAAATGGTGATGAAGGTGTGAATTTAGTTTCATGCGTTCTCTACTGCGGTTAATTAGGAATAATAAAATGGAACTACTAATAAACATCTTTAACATTGCTACAGCAGCCGTTGCGCTAGCATCAGCAATAACAGCAATGACACCAACGCCCAAGGACGATGCTATGGTTGCTAAAGCATATAAAGTCCTTGAGTATTTTGCCTTAGTAGTTGGTAAAGCAAAGCAATAGGTGAAAGTAGGCATGACTGTCAAAACTGAAATGGGATTAGCTTTAGAAGCCTTAGAACGCATATCTGAACATGAGAGAGAATGTGGTGAGCGTTGGGGCGAAGCTATAGTAGAGTTACGCGAACTTCGTAAGGTGGCTGACAGTCATGCAGCCAGATGGGAAAAGCTGGCATGGCTTGTTGTCACTGTAGTAGTTACAACAGCAGCAACAGTAATAACAAGTTTAGTGATATAGAGAGAAAAGAATAATGGCACACGAACCTTGGCATGTAGACGTAGGAGCTTTAAGCGGCTCTGGGCTGGGTAATTCTCCAACTTTAGCGAACACGGCGTCAGGCTTTGTTCAAACAGGCGCTGGATTAGATCCTAATAGCCCTTTGAGTGGTAATGTGGGATCATCGCCAATGGCAAATACAGGTAACTTCTTTAGTAACCTATTAGGTAACATTGGGAATATAGGATTAGGTGACTTAGCCGGAGCCGGTTTAAGTTATGCTAACCTGCAAAACTATTATGACCAGTACGGTGACATAGCGCGAGAAGCTGCCACAGGTGCTAGAGAGATAGGACAAGAAGCAGCCGCTGCGTCTCAGTTTAGACCTTTTACAGTGTCTACTGGTTTTGGTGGTGTAACAACCACTCCTGAAGGTGGTTTTGGCACTACTTTGTCTCCACAGCAGCAAGCTAGACAAGAAGCACTCTCAGGCATCACAGGAGGGCTTCTAGGCAGCTATACAGGCGCAGGTGTCCCTGATGTATCAGGTATACAGCAACAGGCGTTAGGCGGCGTTACAGGCGCTCTCACAGGCTTTATGACCCCTATGGCTGCTAGAGAAGCTGACGTATTTGAACGTATACGTGCAGTACAGCGTCCTGAAGAAGAAAGACAACGCATAGCATTACAAGAGCAACTACAGGCTCAGGGACGTACAGGATTACGTACAGCGCAGTTTGGTGGTTCTCCTGAGCAGTTTGCACTAGCACAAGCTCAAGAGGAAGCAAAGAACAGAGCAGCCTTAGCAGCACTTGGACAAGCAGGGACTGAAAGACAGCAAGACCTAGCGGCTGCTCAGGGTCTGTTTGGTTTAGGTACTTCCGCTGCTGGTTTACCTGCTTCCTTACAAGCTGCACAGTTACAGAATATCGGTGAAGGTCTAAGGTTAGAATACGCACCAGAGCAGCAGCTATTGGAAACACTGACTCCTGCTGTTTCTCTGTCTAACCTTGCAGGTATTGGTCAAAGACAGGGTGCAGGGTTATTATCTGAAGCTCAGATGTCTGCTTTGGAAGACATACTGCAAGCTGAATCAGCTAAGGCACAAGGAATGTCAAACATTTATTCTTCTATACTAGGTGCTGGTGGACAAGCTGCCGCCGGACAAGGTACAGCTAATTTATTCGAGCAGATACTTGGTGGGCAAACATTAGGTGGCCTGTTCTCAAGTATCTTTGATAGAGGGTAGTAACATGGGTATTTTAGATAGAATAGGAGCTTTTCGGCCTTCTCCTGTAGCTGGTCAAGGACAAGCAGGCGGAATGCTGACAGGTATGGCTCCTGCTGAAGCTCTTTTTGCACGTAACTTAGGTGGCTTGCTTGGTAGGGATATGAGGACTTCTGGAGAGCGTTTATCGCAAGCTATTTCTGCTGTACCTGAAGGTGAAGATCAGCTTGAGAAACAGCTTATGATACAGCTACAGGAAGCTGCAAGGTTAGGTGATAGAACGTCTGTTGCTAGGCTAACAGGCACTATACAAGACCTCAAAACAAGGAAAGCCGCTGCTCTAAAACGAGCAACTCCTAAACTAGCTTCGTCACAAACGCAATACTTCAAAGATACTGAAGGAAATAGATACGCTCAGTTACTAAAATCAGATGAGGCAGGACAGGCTACCTTTGAGTTACAACCCCTTGGCGATGCTCCTGAAAAGCCTGTGGGTAAACTAGAAAGAACTGAAGACGGACGAACTGCTAAAGAAGACGAACAGTTAGCTTTTAACGAAAAACTTGCTGAAGGACGCGCAGAAAGGTTTTCAGAACTAGAATCTCAAATTTTAAGCGCGGGACGCAATGCTATAGACCAGTTATCCAAACTAAACCCCGTCATTGATATTGTGGACAGTCCTGATTTTAAGTCGGGCGGCTTTCAAAAGATACTTTCTTCTGCTAAACAGTTCTTTGGAATGGAAGAAGCAGATGTGGGTCAGTTTAACAAAGCTACGTCTGACATTATTCTGGAAGGACTACAAAGTTTTACAGGTGCTATATCAGAGGGAGAAAGAAAATATCTGATAGAGAATTTAGCAGGTCTTAATCAGTCCCCTGAAATAAACAGGGCATTGTTAAAAGACGCAAGGGATATATTTGAAAAAGCTAGGCTTAGGTCTAAACACTACAGGACTGAATTAGCTAAAGGAAAGCCGTGGACTGAAGTTTCGTGGTCTGATTACCTTGACTCAGAGTATGAAGCAACTAATGGCGAATACATTTCTAAGTATAAACAGATTAAAAACTTGAAACCAACAGATTTTACTGGTGACGATGCTAGTGTAAATAAAACAGTCAGCGGTAGCGAAGCTTTTAGTGTTGACTAACTAGGAATAAAAAAATGGCAGAAAAGAAACCTGTGGGTTTTACCAGAGTAGTCTTCGGTGACAAACAAATACTCATACCTCAAGATATTTACGACAGGGGTGTTTCTTCACGCAAAAAATATATAGTGGACAGCGGCCAAGTAACATGGCAAGAGCTACAAGAAGCTGGTTTCTCAGATAGAGAACAAACTGTGGGCGGCACTGCTGCTCAAGTGGGGGATTGGACTCTTGATAATTTAGACGTAGTTGGGCCTGCTGTGGCGGGTGTGGCTGTTTCTAAAGCTACTGGGGGCATTGCGGCCCCTATTGCTGCTAGCGCCTTAACTGCCGCTGCTACAAAATACTATGTTGACACTCAAAGGAGAGGTAAAGAGCCTTCCTTGGAAACTGGTTTAGAAGCATTAGAAGCTGGTGGAGAAAGTGTTTTAATAGACGTAGGTACTTTAGGTATTGCTAAAATAGGCTTACCTATGTTGCGTATGATGGGATTCAGTTCGGACGAAGCTAGTAAATTAGTAGCTGCCGCCAACAAGAGAGAAGCCCTACCTGTAGGCTCAGAAGAATCTTTATTACAAACTCAAAATCTTTTAGTAGGAAGTAAAATAAAAGACGCTGGGTTAAGTGCTTCACAGACAGGAAAAGCTAGCAGGTTTAAGGAAGCTCTTGAAGGAGTTATAGATACTTCCCCCTTTGCGGGTGGCAAAGCGACAGCTAGACAGGAAGCTAATACTGAAGCTATACGCGCAGAGTTTGTAGATTTAATACGACAAGAAAGTTTAACAGACGTAGGTAGAGCAGAGCTAGGACAAAACATACTGGATGTAATAGTTGCCGGTAAAAAGGCTCTAAGCACCAACTATACAAATGCTTTAGAACCTTGGCTAATAAAACATGGCGATGTTCAGGTTGAGCCTACGCTAATTACGAAAGCCCTATCAGACATAAAAGACCAGATGGGTTACTCGGCTATTGTTAAAAGACCAGTGCCTGCACGAGTCCCTGAAACTATGTCTCCGGGGCGCACAAAACCACAAGTATTAGCGACACCTGCGAACACACAGCAAATAGGTACTGAGTTTCAGCAAGAAGCCTTAGATATGGTAAATCAGAGACTATCTGAGTTAAAAAACGTAAAGTTCATACCTGTTAAAAGTCTGTTAGCCATGCAGCGAACGCTTAACAACGCTATAGACCAAGCAGGGTCTTTTGGCGTACAAAATAAAACTTTGGAAGCTCAGCTAACAAAAGCAAGCAACGCCTTTAGAGACGCAATAGAAGAAACAGTGAGGATTAAAGACCCTCGTGGCTATGATTCCTTAAAAGAAATAAACAGGAACTATGCTTCAGGTATAGAATCTTTAATACCACCTTTGGATAAAGCCGCTGTTGAATCCGCTGGTTTAGGATACTATGAATCTATAGGAAAACTTCTTATAGGCAATCCTCAAGCTACTAAAGTTAAAGCTATTCAGGATTCTTTGAACAGAGCCTTTGCAGAATCTAGGAAAGCAGGTGTAAACCCTAAAGACTTACCTCTGAAAAATAGCGACCAAGCCTTCCAAGCAATTAAAAATGGATACGTTAGGGGAATGTTACCAGATTTAAGGGCTGAAACTTTTAACCCAGCACAATATAGAGACTTGGCTAGACAGTTTGAAGACCCGACTATGGTTGAAGTACATAAACAACTTTTTGGAAAAGACTATGGTAGGTTTAAGACTGTAATCAACGCCCTATCTGATGCCACAAACAGGCCAGATACTATTATAGGGGCTTTACAGGTTCAAGGGAAACAAGCGAGTGCTATGCAAAGAGTAGGAACAAGTGCTCTAGGACTTGCAGGCGCTATGGGAACAGGTGTAGCAGTAGGTGGCCCTATAGCAAGCGCAGCGGCGGCGTTAGGTTGGATGCTTTCTCCTTCGGTATTACAAAGGATAATTGCTAATGAGAAAGCTGTTAATAAAATGCTAGTCCTACAAGCCGAGAGTGGTAAAGTAAAAATGACACCTACTTTTATGATGTCTGGTCTGGGTAAAGTGTACAACACTTTAAGTGATGAAGATAAAGCATTTATTCAAAATCAGATTAGTGAAGAAGTTTATGGTGCATTAAAAACAGTAAATTCTTTTCAAGCACTAGATGTGCCACCGGAAGAAAGAAGAATGATGCAAATGCTATCACAGCCTATGTAGAACAAGGGGGCCGTTAAGCCCCCAGTTCCCTTAAGCTACATTAGCAAACTTAACCTTCTGCATGTTACCCCGCAGCCCAGCCTTCATATAAGCCGTTGCACGGCCTTCAAAGAAGTTCTGGTGTTCTACTCCCAGTACCTCGTCTAACCAGCCCAGAGGGTTGTCTTTGACGTTGTAGTTGGGCTTTAGACCTAACTGTAGCAACCTACGGTCTGCAATGTACCTGATGTACTTCTGCATCTCCTTCTTGGTCAGTCCTTCTATGTCACCCTGCTCAAACACTAGGTCTAGGAATCTATCCTCTAGTTCCACCATAGTCCTACAGGCTTCATAAATCTCCTTCTTAAAGTCATCAGTCCAGATGTCAATGTTCTCCTGAATAAACTCCCTGAACAGCTTAGTCATTGCTTCAACGTGCAAAGACTCATCACGTATGCTGTACGTAATAATCTGTCCCATTCCTTTCATCTTACCGAACCGAGGGAAGTTAAGCAGGATGATGAAGCTGGAGAATAACTGTAGACCTTCAGTAAACCCAGAGTAGATAGCCAACGCCTTAGCAATGGACTGTTTATCGCCCTTAGCGACACGTACAGCGTCTATGTACTCATGCTTGTCAGCCATAGCTTCGTACTCTGCAAACGCCTTATACTCCACCTCTGGCATCCCTACGGTGTCCAATAGAAGACTATAGGCGTGTTGGTGTATACTTTCCATGTTAGCAAAGCTAGACATCATCATACGTGCTTCAGGCTTCTTAAATATCCTCATGTACCTGTCTACGTACCCAGAGCCTACGTCTACGTCGGACTGTGTAAACAAGCGGAATATCTGAGTCAGCAGGTTCTTCTCCTGCTCAGTCATGTTCTGCCAGTCTTTAACGTCATTGTGCAGCGGTACGTCTTCAGGGAACCAGTGCATCTGATTCTGCTGTGAGTAATAGTCGAACATCCAAGGATGGTCAAATGGTTTGTAGTAATCTCTAGTATCTAATAAGCTCATATTATTTTACCCTTTTGTGTTCTATTAAGTATTCTTCAAAGCCTTCGTACACATTGTCAGGCGAGTACCCCAATGCTTTAGCAAACCTAGAAAAAAACTCCACAAGATCACGACATTCTATCTCATTATTAGTTGACATCGTTACTATCTCACCGGGAAGCTCTTGCTTTTCATCATCCCAAAGATAGAATTCTTGTTTGAAAGTAATCATTATCCGTAGTGTTCTCCAAAGTTCAGTTCTAGTGTCTCTAGTTTGTCTTCAGCTTCCGACAGCTTAGTTATCAGTATGTCCATAGTGTCAACTATGTGCGGATGCTCAGCGACAGCTACAGGGTTCTCAAAGAAGTTTAGTGCGTCAGCAATAGCTTCGTACTCTGCTGCTTTGTATCTGGCCCGTAGTGCGCTATACAGTCTGTTGCTCATGTTCTAGTTCCTTGTAATATTTAATCCAATCTTCATAGGAAGTCAGTAAGTTTTCTTCCCGTATATAATACAAGCAGTCATATATGGGATGTTTGTCCTTACTCATAAGAAATCACCACGGGATCAGTATCAAAAATCTCCTCCTTCAAAACTGGTTTATTTAAGGCTTCTTCAATTAGCTTCAAGTCCTGTTTAAGCTCCTCTAAACTTTCTCCCCAGCACCCAGCAGTCCCCTGTGTCGTTGCTTTAGGCTCACCTTTATGGTAGTACACCTCGCGTATCTCGTAGCCGAAATTAGTTTCTATTACTCTGTAATTCCAAGACATGGCTCCACCTTTATTTGTCATAGTGTAATCGTCTTTCTTTAATCAGTATTTCTACTCCGGCATTTATATCCGTAACATACCATAAATCAAGTATTTCTTCAATAGCTTTTACTTTCTGTTTATCGTTTAGGTCTCTACTCGTTACTAGATACTCTATGCCAGACGCCAAGAGCAGCCCTGCTTCTATAGCTGCATTTTTAATTTCTTTGTCATCCTTCACAACTCAGGCACTCCCCGTCTTCTAAATTAATCCTTGGTATCTTTACGTTGACATTCTCCGCATTTCTTGCGGCGGTTGTCCTATAGTAATACATAGATTTAAGTAGATTAGCACCGACCCAATGTACGTTGTTGACGTACTCTAGGTATTCATCATGTGTCTCCTGTGGTGCATTGGAAGGTGGCGGCTCAAAGAAGGTATTAACTGACTGAGACTGACACACATAGGGCTGACGCTGGTAGGCGTGTTCTATGACCCATATCTGATTGATCTCAGGTGCGGTCTTAAAGGTGTTCTTTTCTTCTTCAGATAGCGCCGTAAGCCCTTCAACAGACCCTTGAGCAGCAGAAATATCTTTCCATGTTTTCTCATTGTTTATACCCTTGCTTTCAAGTAACTGTTCTAGGTACTTGTTCTTTACACGATAGCTTCCACTCAAAGTCTTGTGCGTAAATATGTTAGCCCTCGTTGGCTCAATACTAGGACTAGTTCCACCGCATATAATACTGCTGCTGGCGTTAGGAGCAATAGCAAGTAAATGTGAGTTACGAAGACCACTGCCAGCCATATCAGGAGCTTCACCCCTAGATCCAGCCAAGCTACGACTAGCCTCTGTAGCTCTTTCCTTGATGTGCTTAAAGGCTCTGTTGTTAAAACTGGCAGCGTACATTCCCTCGAAAGAGAGTCCATTACGTTGAAGATAACTATGAAAGCCCATTGCACCAAGGCCAATCGCACGTTCTCTATATGCACTGTAAGCGGCTTTTGCAAACCCTGTTTTGTCTTGTTCCACATACCCCATAAACTCCTCTAGTGTGTGAACAGGTGTGTATGGCCCCGCCTCTAATGTGTAGTGCTTAAAGCCTTCCTTTACTGCATTGCCAATGAAATGCTCCAGTGTGTTGTCTAGCATGGTAACTAGGTCTGATATAAAGTTTTCTTCCTCTTTCCACTCATCAAAGTATTCTAAATTAACACTAGACAAGCAGCAAACTGCTGTACGTTCCTCACTTGTAGGCAATGTAATCTCAGAGCATAAGTTACTCTGTCGCACAGTAAGTCCTAAGTCCTTCTGTTGTTGTGGTAGGTACTCATTACAGCGGTCTGTATTGACAATGTACGGCTCACCTGTCTCTGCTCTAGTGTGTACTAGCTGCCACCATAAATCCCTAGCTGAGATAGTTTTGACTGCCTGTTTAGACTTAGGGTCAATTAGACGCCAAGGTAAGTCATGCTCTACCGCATATAGGTATTCATCAGATAAAACGATACCGTTATGCAAGTTAAGGCACTTACGATTGAGATCGCCACCAGTAGTCTTTCGCATTGCAATAAATTCTTCAATCTCTGGATGATTGATGTCCATATACGCCGCATAAGCACCTCTCCTTGTCACTCCTTGATTGAAAGCCAGCATTTGACTATCAACTACGTGCATAAAGGGAATACTCCCAGTTGATTGACTCCCATTAGCAGTAGATACACCGTTACTGCGAACATCGCCCCAATAACCACCAAGCCCACCTCCGCTGGAAGTAAGCCAAATATTTTCATCATAGTGAGACGATAGACCACCTCTGGAATCAGGCACAAAATTAAGAAAGCAGCTAATAGGTAAACCACGAGTAGTTCCTCCGTTACTTAATAGGGGTGTGCTGAACATAAACCAGCTTTTACTGGCGTAGTCGTATAGGCGCTGTGCTAGGTCAAAGTCAGTGACGCCACGGTAGGTAGCACTGTACACCGATGCACGAGCAAAGGCTTCCTGTGCGTGTGTCTCGTCTTCCCAGAAGTACCTGTCCTTCAGAGTATTCAGTGAGAAGTCGTTTAGCTCTGCTTCTCTTTCGTAGTCTATAGTAATCCCAAGGTAGTCTTGGGTGCCTGTCTTATACTGCATTTGGAATACTCATCTTTTCAAAAATATCTTTAAGTCTTTTCTCGTACCATTGAGCCTTTCTTAAATCCTGAACAGCTTGTCTCTTGTCGCGCATACGCCAGCGATATTTGAAAGAGTTACCTCTAAGAAAACCTATAAATTCTTCCTCAGACAACATGGCCTGCATAGCGTCAATACACTCTATGCTCCCCTGTGTATAATGTGAAGGACTGTTCACCATGTCCTCTTTAACCGGAGCATGATGTACGTCAAATGTCTCTCCAAAAACAGGATGCTCATTTGGTACGTCTTCTTCTTCATCATCAAGCCACTGAACTTGGAACTTAGAGTCTCTTACTACATAGTCAGATACATTTTCCCTAACCCTGAGAGTATCCCATTCCTCTTTGGTCATGTCCTTAATAGTCATATTCTTCTTCTCCTTCTTCTCTGTCTGGTCTTGTGTCATCTTGTAATTCTTCCTCAAACATTTCTAAGCGGTTAATCAGCTTGTCCTCGAACCTGTCAAGTATTTCTTGACTAGTCAGTTCTAAAAATTCAATAAGATCATCAGGGTCATACCTGTCCAATATCTTCTCCCTAATCTCATCCATTGTCAAGTTGTATTTATTGTGAGTCAACATATTTCATCAACTTATCAAATTCATTTAATGTGTAGTGCTTAAAGCCTTCCTTGTCGCACCATTGCCCCATAGTCATTTTAGCGCCCTTGCGTAGCTTCTTGTTAGGGTCTGAAAGCACAAAGATTAGCTCTGTGTCTATGCAGTCCCTAATAGACTTGTACTTCATGGTATCGCCTGTCCTAAAGAAGCCCTTTAGTTCCAAGAGTATCCCTGTGCGCTTATGCACGAAGTCTGGTTTGTACTTCCTGTGCATAGTGTAAGGGACATCAAATGGTTCATAATTAAACTTACGCTTTGGTGCTATGGCTGCAAATGAAGCCTCAAGACCTGATCTATAGATACTGTCTCTACGTAATCTCTTGGACTTTTGGCTCATTTGCCACCTCTGTCAAGTATCGTGGGCCTGTGGAATACAGGAATGTACGTAGCTCTGGATAGCAAGCATGTTTGAAATGGCAGTAAGAGCAGCCTATAGGCAGCTTCATGTTGCCTGACTTACCATCAGGGACAGGTTCATTACAAAAATCAGGCGGCTCTGGCTGCTCTACCATCTCCTTGATATGAATAATCCTATCTACAATATCTTCCTTCAGAACCTCGTACACAGGCGCTTGAGTGTCCTCTAGGTCATACTTCAGATAAGTTAGGTGTCCATTCTGCTTGTCCATTGCAAGCCATCCTACCTGTGTGTCACCCTCAGACTTAGCGTAGCCTTTAATCTGCGCTATATAACCAAAAGGATCATCAAAAGCCAGCGTTGCGTCTTTGAACTTCTTAAACCCGTAGCTGCTTGTTGACTTGACATCAGTTAGAACTCCATCAATCTTACAGTCCATACTACCCACAATGCCTTCTACTTCAGCTTGAGCTTGCTCATGGCTAACTGTGTGTCCTGATAGCCTGACCAGTAGCAGCAGCATCTCCTCAATCAAATGACCATACAGAAACTTGACTAGGTTATGGGGCTGCATTGGCTCCTTTGGCCCTACGTTATTGTAGTGGTTCCAAAGGTATCTATCGTCTCTGCCCACGTTGGACATACGCAGCTTACGCGCATCAAAGCCACCACGGTTGGTAAACTCTTTACGCATTAAGTCCTTGACAGCCTCACCAAAGTTTTCAATCTCTGCTTCAGCGTCCACACCCTTTTCAGGGCGTTTAGTTTTCACTAGACTATAGATGTCCTCAACAAGTGTGTGTATTGTCTTAGTCATCGTTACTTTCCTTATTAAATAAACCTTCTAGTCTCTCTGCTGCCATGTCACTGAAGGCTACAAACCACTCACCCTTGCGCTCATAGTGCTTCTCTAGCAGAGCATGGGCTTGCTTCTCAGCTTCCCGTCTGTCCTCAACATCCCATGCTGCAACAAGAACGTAGTCCCTGTACGGTGAGGCTGTTTGGTACTGCTTCAGCCTGTCCTCTGAATCAACAGCCATACCTACCTTACACCAGCTAGGAAAAGCTGGGTTGCGTATCACGTACACTTGGCCTTGCTTAGAGTCTTCATAGTTCTGTAGAGAACTAAAGGCTGCGTCGGTAAAACCTTTGTAGTGTCCGGGTTTGTGTAGGGGATGTTTGTTGGATACATATTTACCGTTTACAAACATCCTTAGTTTATTTCTCTCATTGTGGCACTCATTACATAGATACTTGGCGTATCTTTTGTAAGAAAACTCCCAGTTTTCACCAGCTTCTAAAACAACACCACAATCTATGCAGTTGTGTTCAATGTGTTTCTGCCCAACTTCTTCCAACTTTGTACTCTCCTGTAAGGGGGCAGTTAAGTTCAAGGGCAATTCCAGTTGCTTGTAGTGAACTGACTGCGAGTCTTCCGAACTTTTCTGCTTGTTCTGGCGAGACTTCGGACTGGACTTCATCATGGATGTTACCTATAAACTTGTAATTTAGATTCCATAGCTTAGCATACTCATCTAGTATTGTCAATGCTTTTTTCATAACAATAGCACCAGCACCTTGTAACAAAGTGTTAAGTGCAGCGTGTGTGCTACGGACATGGAGTAGTCTACCGTCTAGTCCTTCAAGAACTTCTTTCTCAGCGTCTCTTTGCACTCTTTCTGTAAGAGTCCTAAGTGCTGGGAGACCATCAAGGAATCTTGCTCTAAGCGTAGCGCCAGTACGCGCATTTCCCCCGACAATCGCTCCAAGTTTTGCATCTCCTGCTCCGTATAGGAAGGCATATATGAAAGTTTTAGCCTGATCTCTCGATTCAAGTCCTGCAAGCTGCTGATTTGCTGTGTGAATGTCTCCGTGGAGAATTTCATTAGTGTACTCCTTATCGTTCATGTAATGCGCAAGCATACGCAACTCTAGTCCACTGGCGTCAAAACCAACCAGCACTTTATTTTTAGGCACAGTCCAGCAAGCTCTACATGCTTCCCCATAGGGAGCGCGACTAGCTGGCACTTGAGCCACATTAGGTTTAGAGTGTGTCATCCTACCAGTTACAGCACCGTTGCTATTGACATAGCCATGCACTCTGCCAGTGTCCTCATCAGCCGCTACAACCCAAGAGTCTACCTGTGCAACACGCTTTTGCACCATAAGGTACTCAGCTATCAGTTGCGCCTGCGGTATGCCTTTGACTTTGGACAGTATAGCCTCATCCACTACAGGCTGACCTGTGGGTGTAAACACTTTCGGAACCCACCCAAAGTCTTTTAGGTACTCGCCTATCTGTCTACGTGAACCTAGATTGAATGGCTTTAGATGCTTACGCATGAACGGCGACCTGTCACCTGTCTCCTGTATCTTTGCGTACTCATCATCAGTAAGACCAACTTTTGACAAGCTACCGTCCTTCTTGGTCTTGGGTGTTACTTCCTTAACATCAACCCACTTAGGCTTGAACACCTGTTGTACTTCATCTTCCAGAGCCATTTTACGCTCCTTCAATGTAGCAAGCAACTCCGTAGCGTGGCGTATGTCCAACAGCCAGCCGTTGTGTATCTGCTGCTGTACGATGCACTGCACTTGATGCTCTAGTTCAATGGACTCCTTACTAAACCTTATCAACTCAATCCTAAGTTTATTGTAAGCCTTCTCCGTAACTTCAACATCACGTATACAGTATTCTTCCATTTCCTTTGAGTAGCATGACCAATCACTGTGGTCGCCTTTAGGATACCCTAGAATATCACCCCAATTAGCTAATCTATGTCCACCCTCACGAGCAGGGTTAGCAAGACGAGAAAGTACCAAAGTATCCTGTATCCTCTCAGAAGCCACAGAAAGCCCCCACAGGCGTTTTAGTACAGGTAGGTCAAACCCTATTAGGTTATGCCCAATCACGCTGAAATCGCCTTGTAGGGCGTCTGAGAGCGTATCTGCACTATAGTGTACCTGAGACTGCCCATCTTGGCGCGTTACAGCCATCCAGACAGTGCTGGGGCTGAGTCCGTCTGTCTCAATGTCAAGGAAAAGAGGACTAGAGGTCATTATCATGCTCCTTTGGCTTGCTTGTCTCTGACATTCTACCAGTAAAGTTATCGTACTTCAGCCAGCAAGCGGCACCAGTAAGACCTGCATAGCGGTTCTTGAGTATACGCACTGTGGTAGTGTTTCTAATCTCAGGGTCTTCATGCTGCTGGTTACGTTCTAAGCCGATAACCATGTCGGATAATTGTGCAATAGCCTGTGAACCCCTAAGCTCACCAAGACTAATCCTACCACCATCCTCATGTGGCTTGCCTTGTGTCCTACGTAGGTGAGACACCAAGAATAAACCAACACCAGTCTCTTGAACCAATGCACGTAGCTTGGTCATTATCCCATCAATGGCTTTACGCTCGTCCCCGTTGTCCTGTGCGGAAACTACAATGGACAAGTGGTCGAGTACAATCCACTTGCAGTCAAGAGCCTTTGCCATGTAGCGTACTCTAGCGAGCAAGTTATCCTCACTGGTGCTGCCCCAATGGTCAAAGAGGTAGTATCGACCAGTTCCTAGCGTTTCCTCCCAGTAGGGGAATGCTAGTTGCTCGTCTAAGTCTTCCTCTAGGTGCAGTGGACAGTCAGCGGCTACTGACATGATACCTAGAGCAGTCCTTGCTACGTCTTCCTCTAAGGCCAAGATTCCAATGTTGTCCTCAGTAGCGTTAAGGAAGTAGTATTCTAATTCCCTAATCATCTGTGACTTGCCCATTCCTGAGCCACTGGTGATGGTCACTAGCTCGTATGGTCTGAAACCTTTGGTCATGTCGTTTAGTCCCTGCCAAGGGTACGCTATAGACTTAACCTTCATCTTGCCTGTAATGGCTTCCCATGTATCGTTACCCGATACAATACCATCAGGCTGATACGGTTTGGCATCCCACCATGCAGAGACAAACTCACGCACCTTACCACTCTGAAGCATCTCACTGGCGTCCTTCAGGGGCAGCTTACATATCTTTAGCTTGCCCGTACTGAATACGTCCTTGACTTCATCAATGGCGGCTTGTCCTGCTTTGTCACCATCAAAACAAAGCACAACATTCTCATAGCCCTCAAGCCACTCCAGTTGCTCTTTAATTTCTTTGGCTGCGGATGACGCACCAGAGCGTAGAGACACTACGTCCCACTTGTTTTCAAATATCTCACTTACAGACAGAGAGTCCAACTCGCCTTCAGTGATGGTTATGTATTTACCTTTGCCCCTACATGTTTGCTGACCAAACAAGCCTGTACCCTGTAGAGTACCCGTTGCAAAGAAGTTTTTGTTTTGCACTAGTCTGACCTTGCTACCTTTGACATCATCAGTGTCAGTAGAGTAGTAAGGGTAGTGGTGCTTGCTTATGCTGCCGTCGCTAGAGTATTCAACTGTGACGTTAAACTTGCGACAAGTCTTGGCGGATATACGCCTGTCAGGTATGTCAGCGACTACTCCGGCAACCTCTAGGGGCCGCTTAATAGTTACCGCTGGTTCTGCTTCCGTCATAACTTCACCCTTGCTTGACTCACGGTAGCCACAACCCACCGCAAAGCAGTGGGCGTGACCGTCAGAGTACCTTGCCAAAGCATCAGAAGACTGACACCTTGGACAAGATTCGTGCTTGACGAACTGTGAATCCTTAAAGCTCGTCATCTATGCTCGCATCGTCGGCAAGCTCAACAACACGTACAGCATTTAGGTACGTTGGTGTACCGTGTACTGGGTGTGCTGGGCCTGTCTTGTAGCTTAGACGTATTGTAGAACCTCTGGTTACTGGGCCAATGAAAGGGTTATCCTCTGCATCAATGACCTTGACAGGGTACTTGCTGCTAAACTTACGCTGGGACACGCCTTCGTAGTCTCGTAGCTTAACGCCTTGTTCTGACAACATCTGTGCAGCATCGTTGTCTAGGGTTACAGTCAGCGTATAGCGCCCTGTATCCTGACCTTGATATTGCTCAGTTTCAGTTAGGTTAACAAATGCGGCTTTGCCAGTTAATACTGCCATAAGTTTTCACTCCAATAGTTACTTAAGTTTACTTTAGAATCTTTAAGGATATGCTTAAAGTAATTATTAAACATAACCTAAAGAATCTGTAGAGAACAGTAGCATGCTTTTTTAGTAGCATCAATACTCAACGTGCTCATCTCTTAGAACAATATGATCTAAGTCGGTATCGTCTATATAACCTGCTTCTTCACTGTCTAAGCCCAAGAGAGCCAGATTAGACACATATAGACAGCCGCTACACATATCAGCGGGAACCCCTCTGATCTTATCATCTTTGGACAACTCAAAATCTTCCATTAGTTTGTCGCATGATTTACAACGCATTAGTGTAACTCCCTTTTGAATATGCTGTCGTGTTTTTCCGCTATAACTGCTTCAGGCATTTCCTTCATTATACTGCCAAGGTATGTCATTGCTAAGGCAACTACTTCAGAAATGGCCATTGTGTTAACGTCATATTCTAAAATCTCAACAATCCGTTGCTCGTGTTCGCTCAGTTGCTCCGGTTCATTATCGTTTGTTACGTCTAGGTCTGGGTAAGTTGTACTCATATTGCTCGTAGCTCCATAGTTGGTTTGCGGTTCTCTGGCCATCGCATGTCGATGACCTGTGGTTTATATTGGAAGTAGTATACCCGATAGCCTTCTAAACTGCTAGCTCTTTTGCATTCGTCAGGCATACATTGGGGAGGATCTGACCACTCTATATCAGGGATGCCCATAGGGGCCACAGAGAGCACCTGTGAGCACTTTTTCCACGTTAGGTGTACCTTTCCATACCTTAGCGTGTATTCGTCTGAAAGAGCCTTAAAATGCCTGTAAAGCCAATTGTACTGTTTGGCTCCACTACGCGCCCAAATAGTGCTAGGGTGATTCCTATGCGCTACTTTGTACGGTATGTCATGGTTGCCAAACTCATGTTGCGCTGTACAGAGCATCTGTGCTGATTCCAAAATCATCTTGACAACATGCTTGTTGCATTGTGCTTGTGCCGCTTTTACTGGGCATTCGTCAATAAAAAAGATGTTCATCGCTCACCCCACGAAAACTCTAGCGTATCAAGATGAAAATCCAATATTGATTGTAGGGCGTCAAAAGGTGACTGAAACGAGTCCAATGATCCTAGCCCACACAACATGAGTTCTTCCTCTAACACCTGCTTTTCAGTTAGTTGCCGTTTGTGTTCCCACCATTTCGCAGCTTTGAGCGCAGCAACGTGGTCTTCGTATTTGACCCAAGAACCGTCGGCGTTGTCTTCCTCAACTGTATAGGCCGAGAAAATGTCTGAGCCTTTTTCTGCAACGATGTCGTAGCGCGGTATGTCTGGATTTTTGTGAGCAAATGCCGTTTTGTAGCCTTCAAGGTTTGCTTTCAGCGGCGTTGTCCATATCGAAAGGTGCTCTAATGAGACGCAATCTGCTCCGGGGCCAGCGGAAAGTTGCAGGCCACAACTTCTGCACTTTCGGTCTCCAACTATATTAGTCATTACTTTTGTTCTCCATAGTGTTCAGCGACACCCGTGGGCATAGTTTTTATAAGCGCCTCTTTTGATGCTCTAAGTCTTTTTTCCTCAACGTCAAGCTTTGCTTTTTCCCCTGCTAGCTTATAAATGTCGTCTTCAAGATCCGCGACCACCTTGTCGATTTCCTCTTTCATCTTAATAAGCTCAAGAGTGCGTCGCGCTAGTGCGCCGACATGTGCGTCAGATGCGTGGAGCAAATAGGATGCAAGCTCTAAAGTTGTAAGGTTGCGAGGCTTCAACGGCAGACCTGTTGCGTTCTTTTCAGGTGCGTTGGTCATTCTTTGTTCTCCCAGTGAATTGATATGTTCTCGCCGTAGGCTTCTTCTAACCATCTAAACTTCTCGACGAAAACAAAATCCGCTGAGATATTGTTGCTTAGTAACACTACGCGCAAGCTATAGGACGTTGTCGGGCGAGCGTGCGCAATGTATTGAGCAATTCTGTCTGCTAATTCTTGAGATTTACACCTCACGCGCACATTGGCCTTCACTACGAAATTTTCCCTTTTCACGAGGTTATTGGTTTGGTACACGTATTCGCTCCGAAAAGACTCCATGTCCTTCGCATTGTTTTTGTTTTCAGGTTTCATCCAATCTTTCATATTCATTTTTTAAGTCCTCTAAACTTCAAAAGTTTTATAGCGCATTTGACGCAAACTAGCTCATTACTAACGTAGCACATACTGTGCCTTGGTTTGCTTGTGGTGCCGCAGTGCGAGCACTTGTTGTTAAGCATTGGCCAGAGCCGCCTTTACTTCCGCTTGTCGAATAAACATGTGCGTACAGTATTGGACAGAATAGGCAAAGTCCTCGTCTGCATGAGCTTCTTCAATCAGCTTTTCTTCTAATAGTCGCCGCAAAGCTTTTTCGGACAGACTATCGACAATCATATATACTGATTCTGCGATACATTCGTCGCGCTCGTCGTTGTAGTGGTTGCTCATGTCGTCGTTGTGCTCCGTTATGTTGGTCGGGTATAGCGTGGTTGCTAGTGTGTTAAATAGATCCATTGTTTCTCATCCTTCTTACTTCATGCCTACGGTAATTGTAAACAGTGGAGTAGCCTAAGTCTAGCTTGTCTGCTATGGCTTTCACTGCTAAACCTTGGCGCGTTAGCGCATAGATTGCTTCTTTTTCATCATCCGTCACAATCTTGCGCTGTATGGTGGTTGCTTGTGCGGCTTGGTGCCGTTGTTGTGCTGTAATTGCTTGCATTAGCATTGTTAAAATCCCCAAATGGTTAGCGTTGCGTCCCAATCTACAGCCAAGATAAACACAAGCAAGGCCAGTGCTGCAATATGCCAGCGTTTTATTGGTTGCTCTTGTTGCTCTTGTTGCATGGGTTGCAAGGGTTTTGGTTTATAGTCTTTGCGTATCATTTTATGCTACCTCTTTCAGTTGAATCATTGACGTTTTGAACTTACTTGCACCACTACCATGCACAGTTATGGCTACGTTTTGACGCTGACCATCACACAAGCCGCACTCATGGCACTGCAAGCCTTGGCTGTCTGCTAGGCATTCTATCTCACCGTCGGCTAAACTATCGCCAGCCATAGCTACGCGGAAAGTCTTAGCGCCCATAGATTGATATTTTGCCGCTTGTTTAGGCGAGTCAGCACTAACCATGCACAAAGACAAAAAACGCTTGTCGAAGGCTTTGTGGTTTATTTGGTGAGTGTAACCAGTGTGCCCAATGCATAGGGCTGCTACTTGTTGCATTACTTCAAAAGGTGCTGCTGCTGGGTCACCGTAAGCCCCTAAGCGCACTTTGCGGCCTATAAACAGACCATTATGGGCTATCGGGTCAAAGGTGGGGTATTTGCCTGCTATATACGTGCGGTATACGGCTGCGGGTGCTTGGCCGACGTTAACGTAGCAAGTACGCTTGCGATGGGGACAACTACCGCAGATAGAATAATCCTCGCCAGTGTCTAAGGCTTCTAATGGGTGGACATCGCTGCGAATAATCCACGTTTGAACCATGTTGCCGGTTTTAGCGTTGGCACTGTTAAGCGTAGCAACTACGACAATAGGCTTGCCATCTAACATACTTGGGCCATCGTATAGCACCACGCCGTTAACCTTGGGCAATGCTTGCCGCTTGTTTGCTGAGCCTTTTAACTTAACCATTGAACAAACTCCACAAGTTCTAATGCACACAATACTAGCACAAGTTTCCATGACTTATGCTCTAGCCATACGCGCTTGCGTATCACC
>Ga0181379_1000140_pt1 | contig 36057 bp, 28 predicted proteins | sample 2SPOviralmetaG_FD_130115 | JGI IMG/M metagenome (GOLD analysis project Ga0181379, IMG submission 130115) | Marine viral communities from the oligotrophic San Pedro Time Series (SPOT) site, San Pedro Channel, CA, USA - 2 SPOT_SRF_2009-07-10 | ecosystem: Environmental > Aquatic > Marine > Strait... | reverse complement strand
CTTAATTTTTGCGAGCTCAACACTTGAATAATCTACATGAGTTTCCCAATCAGGTTGAAAGACAAGAGTGACACCTTCTATTAAAGCAAAGTCTTCTTGCATTTTAATAGCCTTCTTTGTACCTGATCTTTTTAAATAAGAAATAAAATGATACTGTTCTGTGTTACTATTAAAAACACAAATACCTGGAGAATTTAAAGAAAAATCAATTGTGATAAAATTCATATTAAAATCTTTTACCCATTGTCGCGCCTATTGCAGTTCCAACGAGTCGTGAAGTTAATAAATCATATAGAATACCTTTTTGAACACCTAATACTTTAGCTACCATTTTTCCAATAGATTTACCTAAAGCAAAGCCAGCTAAACCACCAACAATAGAACCTAAAAGACCTTCATTAGTCATTTCATTATTAAATCTATCAACGTCTAAGTCTCCGTTTTCATCTCTGTATTCGTTTAAAAATTCATCAACTGCTTGATCTACCTTTTCTTCTAATTCAGGAGTCCATTCTTGTTGAAGTCCTTCTGTCAAAAGTTGCATCTCCTTTTCAGTAACTCTGTTTTCTTCTAAATATTCTATAAATGTTTTCATAAGTTATATATCTTTTAATCTATGTCCATTTTAATTTCGAACTTATTATAGTAAAAGTTTAAATCAAATGTATTAAATTCTGAAACGTTTTCCGCCATGTTTAATGTCAATTCACTTATTTGATTTAATATAGGTTGTTCAAATGTAATACTTGCTATTCCTAATCCTTCAGCGTCTAAGACTCTAAGTTTTAGATCGTCTAAATGTTTTTGCTTAGTAGTAGGTGCATAGTAATATAATAAAATATCATTCATCATCCAATAATTAATGTAACCGTCCATTAACTGCATTGTAACTGTGAATTGTCTAGTAATAGTATTTTGTGTTGGGATTTTCCCTCTAAAATAACGAGTAGTTCCATCATTATCTGATTGACTTACAGGGTCAAAGGTAACTCCTGGTAAATTAATACCCTGAATACCATAATTAACAAAGTCTATAGGATCTTCAAATAAATTACCTGGAATTTTATTTAAATAAGGTTTATATTTATCTACAATTTCTTTAGGTACAAAATTTTTATTAAACCTAAAATCAAATAAATTATTTCTACTATTTAAAATCATACTATAGTGTAATTACCTTTAAATACCATAGTTTCAGTACTTCCATTATCTACTGAAATATAATATTTTTTATCCTTTAAACCACCTTTACCTTGTAATTTACTAGCATTTGCTTTATCTATTTTAAATAAAACTTCACCGTTGCTTAAATCAACTTCTTTAAAACTTGTAATATTATTAAAATAAATACCATCTGAAAAATTAAGTTTAATACTTTTTAAATTAGTAAAAGATATTGCTTTTCTTTCTCCATTATCTATTTTAGAAATACTAAACTTTACGTACATGTCAAATGGTGATATTTCTAAACCGCTTTCATTATTAATAGAAGTAATTTGACCATCATCTATTGTTACATTTCCTACATTAACTACAACGTTTAATCTTTCAATAAATGCGGGTGCATATTTTACTTGAGCTTTAGGCAAACTAGAATTAATTACTTGAGCAACATTTCTCGTAGCTTGTAAATCTGGAAGAGTATTATAAACTCGAGTTAAATTAGCACTTGATGCTATATTTACCTTCATCATTCTTTTACCATATTTAGGAGCGTTACTACCTATTAGACTTCCTCTTTTTACAATTTGAGTATTATCAGTTTGATTATAAATTCTCATAGTCACATCAATCATAAAACTTGCAGCATTATTTGCATTTTGTATAATTGGTCTAAATTGAATTGGCTCTTCAAAATCTTGAGTTTGTGTAATTGAAGTTGAATATGTTTCAATATAACTTGTGCCTATTTGTTCATTTACTATAATATCATAAATAACACTAATATCATCTGAGCTCGTTGCTATTCTATTTATTATGTAAGACTCAAAGTCTGCTGCACTATTATCTTTCTCTCCATATATTTTAAAGTAGTCTCCATCAGTAGCCTCTTCTACAATAACTGTAAAATCTTGAAATTCATCTTCTTTAGCAACTGTAAAATTAGTTTCGTTTCCTGTGTAAATATAGTCAGTCCCAGCAGTATCTTCTAAGACATCTATTAATTTTAAAGAAACTTCATAATTTGAAGTAGGGTCTAAGTCACTAGAGCCAGATCCATTGTCATAAAATAAATTATTAAAATCTACAAATTGATCTTTCAGAGTTGGTAATTTAATCTCTATAAAATTACTATAAAGAGTTTCACTTAATATAAAAGGTCTTGGATTTTTAATTTCAAAACTTGAAGTATTTAAATAAACTATTTGAGTTAAAAAGTTTTGAACTCCTGTCGTTCTATTAGTTTTTACTTCGAATAAAAAACCTTCATAACCTCTTGCTGCAAAACTAAAACCACTTCTTAAATGAAGTCTAACTTTATCATATTTTATTTTAGTAATATTATTTGTAGCATTTGTTTGACTTGCTAATAATTCAGTAGAATCAGTACCTGTCCATTCTACACTATCTATAAATCCCTCAGTACTATCTAATAGAGCATATTTATTTTCATTGACATTTACAGCATGGTATCTTTCAATACTACCCGAACCTGTTATAATACTATTACCGGTTTCCTCATCCGGTGTAGCGAATAATGGATTTGCAATATTTCCAACTGTAACTTTGCCACCTATAAAATTAGTTAAAGAATATTCAAAATTTCCTGTATTTGCTGGAATGTATGTGAATATGTTTCCACCTAGCCCACTACCATTATTAGTTCCGGTAATTGCAAAATTAACAGGAGTAGTAAGAGCACTTAAATTAAATTTATATGTTTTTCCAACTTCTAATAATAATGTTCTTGCTGCAAATCCTTCAATTGATATATAAGCTCCATCTTCAGTAACATCGAAATTTACAACGTCACTTCCTAGTTCATGTATAAGATGTCTAGTTAATGTAGAGTCCGATTCATTAGTACTTAATACTTTTATTTCACTACCGTTATCATCAACATCTATCTCATAAGGAGCAGTATCGGCTTGATCGTGATAGATAAACTCTAAAAGTATATCATCGTCTATTTTGTAATATCTTGAACTTTCTGCCATAATTTATTTATCTCTTTTAAAATTGAACAACTTTGGAGTATATGTTAAAAATAAACCAAGTTGAGGTCCATGATAAACTCTATTGTCTTTTGTAAAGGTTAAGCCATAACCAACCCCTAAGCCTAATCTAACTCTACTTTTATAATCTTCTTTTGCTTTATTTATCTCATCTTCAATGAGACTAATTCCTTCAATATTATTAAACGTTAAACCAGGATATTTTGTAGCAATATTAATTTTTTTAATACCATCAATTTCCTCAACGCTTGAGTATAATTTAATTCCTTGTTCATAACTAAAACTATTTAGTGCACCTGTTAGTTTATTATCTTTTTCAAATAAACTAATTTTACTATTCCATTTTCTCCAGTTACCATCTCCATAATCAGTAGAATCATTAAAATATAAAACTGAATCACTTTCTATAAATGCATAAACAGTATCAACTTCTTTAATTGTAATTTCTGCACTTAACAATTGATTTACTTTTTTAAGTTTTTTAATTTCACCTAAAGCATTTTCATATTTTGCATATAAATCATTAGCATCATTTTGTAATTCTTCAGCCGTAAACTCATATGCTGTAATTTCACTAACTAAAAAGTCATTTTCATTTTTATAATATCTAACGCTGTCTTGACCAGCAATAATATTTTGCCCAGCTCTTTCTACTTTAACCTCTAAGCCTTTATTAATAGCCTTTATCTTAGATGTTCTATTACATTGATGCATTAGCAAAATAATAAGCAATAAAATAGTTGCTATAAAATGAATTGGTTTTATTTCTAAAGTTTTAAACATTTAATATTATTAATTTTGACCAGTGCTTTTATTATCATTCGATTGTCCAGCTGCCAAGAATACTCTATTATATGAATTCCACTCAACCGGCATTGAAAAATTATAACAAAGTTTAAAAGAACCACCTACACTACCGTCAAACAAGTCAGTAGGTTGCATTTCTACAAAATGCCATTTAGCAGTTGAACCATCATCTAATAAACCATATTTATGTAAATAGATTTGGTTATCACCGGGTGCAATTCTGCCTATTGTAGTAAAGTCATTAACTAATTGACTATCTTGGCCAGCTGTTGAACTATTCTGTGCAATAGTAACATTAACATTAATATACCAATCAGTTGAATTTATATATGGAAATTTTTTAGTATTATCTAAACTAGCTCCACCAACCTCGTTGAGTAAAAGAACTAAAGGGTCAGTTTTAGTAGACCATGTATTACCTTGTACACCTGATAAGGAATAATCTACTTCTCCCCACACGTTTATTATATTACCTATCTTAACGTATGAATACTTTTCAGTGACTGCACCTGGTAAAGAAACCATTGATGCAGGTGTACTAATTCCACCATTTGATGTTGAACCCCCATTTGAATAATAAAGTCCACCTATGTTTGTAACTAAATCTTCATAAAAATAATCACTAAGAGTTCTTTTGTCATCTAATGAGCCATTGTTAGGTGCTGAAAAATACCCTGCACTGCCCATACTATTACTAGCAACGCCTCCAGTTGCAACGCCTCCAGTTTTAAATCTTATACCGTCACCTGAACTTACTTCACTAGGAATAACACCTTCATCTGTATTACCATCATGGTCTCCATCACTATCACTAAAAAATAATGATTTGTCAGCTGTAATTAATTCCTTTTCTATTTTAAGTTTAGATGCAGATTGTACTTGTAGATCATTAAAACCAGAAGCACTAGATACGTTAATTACGTTAGTATTCACCGTTGTAATATTAGTCGCATTTGAAACATCAATATCTAATACAGGTGAATTAATATCAACATTAGTTGTCGCATTTATTCGAAAAATAGGAGTATTTAATCTTATTAAGTTATTCGCTGCCAAATAAATAGAATCCGTACCGGCCGCATTTCCAATTAAAACATCATTATCATTTAAAGCCTTAATATTAACTTCTCCATCATTTGCTGTAATAGCAATATCTAAATTGTCTCCACCTCCATTTGCTATTATATTAACCGCAGAAGCATCTAAGTTTAAATCCTCATTAGAATTTATATCAATGTTGCTGTCTCCTGATGTGTTGTCAATTAATATGTCTCCATCCTGACCATCGATCGTCACTCCTTGCTTTCCTTCTATCTGTATTGCAGATCCATTAGACAATATTTGAATAATTCCACTTCCTTCAAAATTTAAAGTAGAACCTAATAATGTAATATTATTTCCAGGGTTTATTGTCATATTAACAGTTTCCCCTTGAACAGCAGCGGCACTACCTACTATTTTTAAAGTAGTTCCAGTTCCGTTAAAATATTCACTTCTAATATTAAATATAGCAGCATTACTATTATCTACCTTTAGCTCAATATGGTTTGGAGCATCGTCTGCCTTTAACAACATACTTAATAATGCAGTTGGAGAATATGAAGGAGAAGTAGGGGGAGTACCATTACCAGTATCGTCTCCTAATATAATTCTAGAAGTTAATGCTTGATTAGGTATAGTTCCAGACTGATTAAAAGGTCTTAGTATATTAAACGATGGAGTTCCGGATGAATTAACATCACTGTCCCATATATTTAAAGAAACACCTTGTTCTCCTTTTTGTCCACCTTCACCTTTATCACCTTTATCACCTTCGTCTCCTTTTTGTCCTACATTTCCAGTAGTTCCTTGAACTCCTTTAGGACCAATTGGCCCTCCTCCGTTTGCTAAAACTTGATCAAAGTTGTAATTTGTCTTTTCAACCTTGATATTATCTGAGTCAGCGTCGAATAATTCTTTTATATTTATTGCCATTTTATGACTTTATTTTTATTAAAGGTCTAATCTTATAAGAGTAGCCTATTCTTTTATTATATATTAATCTAAAATTAAGAGGGTTTACAGGGTCTAATTTATAAGTAAAATTACCACCTGAGATATATCCATTTTCATTTAAATTAGAAGGATCGGAAATAATATCTATTGTAGTTATTTGCCTTTTCCCTTCATATACTGCTAATCTAATAGAATCTATTGAAAATGCAGGTATTATGTTTTCAGTAACATATCCATTAATGTCATCACTTAATGTGTCAATTCTACCAAAGCTGTTTTCAACATCTACTAATCTATTCATTGTATAACTTAAACCTAAACCACTAAGTTTTTTAACAACTGCTTCTCTCATATAAAAATCCATTATTACTTCTCTCTCAGTTTCTATATAGTTAATATCATTTTGAGACTCCCCTAGTAGTTTAATGTTGTTTAACTCTTCAATAGTCTCATACCTTCCATGCGTAAAGTTAAATACTTCATATTCTTTATTTAACTTTATAACGCTTGAACTCATATAACTTTTTTCTTCAACTATATTTTTAGTTCCTGGAATATATTGAATACCTCCTCCACTAGTTGATCTAATGTAGTAAGTATCTTCCCATCTTGACATGAAAACATTTTTGTTTTTCTTTTCAATAGCAATTTCATTTATTAAATTATATTTAGGTAATAAATCATCTGATTCTGAAAGTTTTATAACTCCACTAGTATCTATGTCGTTTACTTTATGGAAAAAATGATTTTTAATACTCCCCCATTGGTTATCATGTAAAGTAGATTTAACTTCACCTACATTAAACAATACCCCACACCCGTTTAGTTTTTTATATAATTCTATTGCAATTTTATTTTCATTAGTATTACCAATGTTGTAATTATAAACATATCCAATTGGAGTTCTATATACATCACTCCAGTCATAGCCGTCGCCTGGTTCAATTTTATGCATAGAAAAAGGTTCACTAAATGTAATAATAGGTTTAGTATTTACAGTATATTTTCCATTTTGTCTAGTTAAAATAGCAAAATATTCGTTTCTAGATTCTATACTATATCCAATAGATTCGTTTGTTAATCCAAACGCTTTAGGTTTATTAATGTCTATTTCAGGATATAAGTTAGAAGTTTTAACTATTTCAACACCATCTTGTATTTCTAAAGAAAATGTATTTTCAACAATACTTCCGTCGCTATTAACTGTTAAATATTCAGCATTGTTAGTAGTATTTAAAACATTTGCAACATTTCCAGCAGATAATAAATTTAATAAAGATGAATGAGCAAAAATACCACCACCTCTATATGAATAATTTGCAGACTTATATTGATTTAATGTATAAAACTGAGTAGGTTGAGGAACACCGTTTATTGTCATTTCCCCAGTAACTGAAATTTTATTATCATTTATTACATTGTCTATATTTAGTTCATATGTTATTCCAGCAACTTCAACTTCTAAAATACCATAAGAACCAGTTATAGGATCTTTAAGTATTTGTGAAGTAAAGGAAGGAACACTACCATCGTTGTGAGTAATTCCATCTATTACAGTACTTTGACCTTGACTTAAATTAACTGAACTCAAATCTAATGCACCTGAAACTATACTATTTGAATAGTTATAAAGATCTTGTAATTTATGGTCTAGTTCATATAATAATTTTCTATTTAAACATTTAAACTTATCATCTGATAAATTTAAATCTAAAATTAAAACAACAAATTTAAATTTTTTATTTTGAATTATTCTAAGTTTTAATTCATTTGGAGAATTTAAATCAAATGATGTTTTTAAAGCTGTTGAAAATCTATAACCATTAAATTCACTATTTTTAATAAATTCTTTAGTTATGTTATCTTCAATTTTTTTTCTAGTTTTAGGTATAAATCTAATACCTTTAAATATTGTTGAGGCAAATGATTCACTTCCTCCATCTTCTATTATTGTATACTTTTTAAAAGTTCTAGATTTTCCAAATGAAGTTTGAGCAAATGTTTCATCAGAACCAACCATTGCCCCAGTCCCTACAAAATATGTTTTAAAATAATCAAAATTTATATCTTTAAAATGATCTAAACTAAATTCAATATTAGGTGAAGGTTTTAAATAACTAAAAGTATTATCGACATCAAAATACTCTAAGTATGTAGGGTATTCGTCTATGTAGAACCACTCATGTGTCATTTTAGTTTCGTCTCTATCTAAACTTTCTAAAGAAGCAGCGAAGTTAGTTTCACCAAATGCTTCATTTAAATTTAGAAAGTATGGGTTTTCTCTAACATTTAAACTATCTTTTAGAGACCATTTATTAATATAAGGAACCACCCTAGACGTTGTGGCAAATTCAGTTGTATTATTTTCCTGTAGTCTTTCAAATTCACTAGATATTCTAGTCATTGTGCTTCCTTCAGATAAACTATTTTCATCTTCTAATATATTTATTAAATTAGAAAAATAAGCATTAGAATCTTCCTTTAACCTTTTAACATCAGAGTATGCATCTAAAGGCCTTTCTCCATTAGGCCCAGTAGGTTCATCAATTGCATTCGAAAACGGGTAGAGTATGTTATCTTCTAAATCTAATTCCTTTAAATCAGAATTAGATTCATCATAAAAATCAAAATCCATATCATGAATATCATATGCACTAAACATTCCCCATTCAATTTTAAAGTCTTTATAAACATTAACAATATTTTCTATGCCATTATTTTTATCTTTAAGAATTACTCTTTTAAAATTAGAATTTATCTCTCTTGGATCATCTACTATGTCTAATACTTTATTAAATCTATTTTCACTATCTAATAAATATTCACCTATGCTAATTTCACCTTCATCATCTTCATTAATATAAATTGAAGAATTTACATTGCTTCCTCCTTTTAAATACCAAACCTCATTATTTAATAAAAAGTTAGAAGTTATGTTTTTATTAGAGGATTCCTCATTTATTTCTATGAAATTAGAAGAAGATAAATTTTTAACAAAAATTCCTAATTCTCTATTATAACCGTCAACGTCTGAATAAATTATAATTTCATTTTCTAAAACAATAGAACTAAATAAAGTATAATTATTAATTAGTGAACTTATTGAATCTGCAACATTCTTTAAAGTACCTTGATTTGAGAATCTATTATTTTCAAATCTACCTTTATCAACAATGTTATCAGCTATAAATGTATTTTTTACAACATTAATATGAGTGTATGTTTTTTTAACATCTAATATTGTTAAGTTGTTATTTAAACAAAAAATATTATGGTTTTCTTCAAAATTATATTGCTTTTCTACAAGTTCTATAAAGTATTTATTTCCACGTTTAATTAAAGAAGGTTCATACTTTTCAAAAGTACTACCTGCACTAATAGGCCAATTATTTACTAAATCTAGAAGAGTGTCATATTCAGTTGTGCCCGAAGGTCTTGTATAACTAAAACCAGTATTATCATTTAGTGTCACAGATCCCGTACTTTCATTAACTACAACCTTTATTGTAAATCTTTGTTTTTTTAATTTTAAAAGTCTAAACTCATCTCCATTTAATGGGTTATCTATTATTTTAATTTTAATAAAATCGGATTCTGCACTTGTATTAATAATTGACTCTATATTTCTATTAGTCTTTTTAATTCCTGTAAATAAACTATAATCAGTGTTATTAGTATCTACTCTTAACTCATAGTTTTTACGATTCCAATATACTCCATTTTTAATATTATGATAATTTGAGAAACTTTTAATCCAACCTAACATTGGCATAGTTTGATAAAATTTAGTATGTGGCAATACATAAGTACCACTACCAATATCATTTAAATCCATTTCACTAAAAAGAGTATCTTTCTTAAATGTGAATAGATCGTTTTTAATATTATCAACAGATCCTTCTCCTAATTTATGTTCATCTACATAAATTCCAAAATACCTGTTTATAGAAAACTCTTCAGCTTCTTCATCATCAAATAAAAATTCTAAATTAACTAAGTTTGCACATGCTAAATTATTTCTAGAAAAACCTTCAGTTATAAAATCATTATATTCTATAATAGGTTTATCTGTTTTAATAGTATCTTTATAGTGAAATTCTCCTTTACTAGTAAAGCCGCCTTTTTCTAAATCTATACCATTATAAAAAGTTTGTTCATCTTTATTAAATGAAACAGTTAATGGAGAGTCTGGAAAACTATCATCATTTACATAATTTCTAATATATTTACCTATAGCAGAGTCATTAGAAAGATCAATTGTCTTTATTAATGTTGCATTTTTAAGCATTTCATTAATTCTATCTAAATTTTCAGAATTAGAATAATTCTTTGTGTTTATCGGATCTTTAACCCTATAGATTAAAAACTTAGAAGGTACTTTTTTATCTAGCCAAATTGGAGCTAACATTGCAAATTCACTATCATATAGTTTATTATAATTTATAGAAGTACCATAATTATAAGTTTCTTCTAATTGTTTTTCATAACTATCTAATACTGAAAAATCTGAATTATCTCTTTTTACTTTATAAACTAAATCATTTGGTGTAGAATCTTTATTCCAAAATTTAGCAACATCATATGAATATGATCCAGTTTCTTTAACTAAATATTTTTTATAATTAGAAGCAGCAAGTTGATCAGTCGCATTAAAACTTTCTAAATACATTTGATCATTTTCAACGATTAACTTTATATTAGTACTTATTTTAGGATTTGTTCTAAGTAATGGTTTTGAAATGTTGTCATATCTTCCATTATTTTCTATATCTGTTCTAATTTTAAAAGGAATTAACCTACTATAAGGATCGCTTCCATCGGACGTTCCATTTAAGTTTTCTAAAGATTCGACAGCCCGTTGTATTAAATTAGGATTACTTTGTGCTACTTGTTGATTAGGATCTGTTGGAAAATCATCAGCATTATCACCTACACCGTCTCCATCGGTATCTAATGTCTCTGTAGCATCATTTGGAAATGCATCGCTATTATCACCTACACCATCTCCATCAGAATCAACACTTTCGCTTGCATCATTTGGAAATGCATCGCTATTATCACCTACACCATCTCCATCAGAATCAACACTTTCGCTTGCATTATTTGGAAATGCATCAGTGTTATCACCTACACCATCTCCATCAGTATCGGTGGTTTCAGTTGGATCATTTGGAAATGCATCGCTATTATCACCTACACCGTCTCCATCAGAATCAACACTTTCGCTTGCATTATTTGGAAATGCATCAGTGTTATCACCTACACCATCCCCATCAGTATCGGTGGTTTCAGTTGGATCATTTGGAAATGCATCCGCTCTATCACCTACGCCATCTCCATCAGAATCAGATGTTTCACTTGCATCATTTGGAAAATCATCTGCATTATCACCTACACCATCCCCATCTGAATCTGTGTCTTCGTTAGGATCTGTTGGAAAGTCATCAGCATTATCGCCTACACCATCCCCATCTGTATCATCAGTTTCAGTTGGATCGTTTGGAAAAGCATCTTTATTATCAGCTACTCCATCCCCATCAGCGTCTCCACCACTATCTCCACCATCTCCTATTGGGGTTCCACCGTCACCCGAATCAGTGTCGTTAAAATCAGTTGGGCCGTCTCCAGAACCTGAGTCAGTGTCATCTCCACCTAATATTGGGTCATCTCCACCTTCAAACATATTTGTGTTTTTATTTTTAGTTTAATATTACTTAAGATTATATATCTCTATTAGTTTTATTAACTAACTGCTTTAGTAAGAGTGACTGTCTTGGTATTGTTTAAGTTATATCCTTGTGGCTTATATTTAGCAAACACTTCTAAATCAAAAGAAAATTGATTTTCATTAGAATCAAATATATCTAAACCGATTGTTTTAGAATATGTTAAATTAGAAACAGGATTAGTATTTTTACCACCAATTCTGCCAGTCGATGTATCTACTCCTCCACTTGCAGTAACTCCAAAATAATCAGTCATTCTATATTGAAAAACTATATCTACTGTAATGTTAGGTGATTTTGCAGTTTGAGAATTAACCTGCTTACTATCTACTTTACCTATTGTCTTTTTTCCAAATTTATTATCTCCATCCACTACTAAACTTCCTATTCTAGCAGGTGACATAAATAAATATGATCCACATGATTTTCCTCCAAGTAAAAATTGATCATTATCACTAAACGACATTTTCATAGATCTTTCATAAAATTGACTGTTGTCATATCTATATGGTGTTTGTAGATTAGAATAATTGTCATCAGTTGATAATGTTGCAAATTGAGAGATGTTGTTCCAGGTAGCTTGATAAGTCGTACCTGTAAATACAGTAGGGTGATCAACATGTACATAAATAGAGTCATCATAGTCTCCACTTGTTAAACTTGATAATTGAATTACTCCATCATCGGTTCCCTTCCATATAAAATCATTTGTTGAAGTACCGTCAGTTCCAGTAGCAGCCTTTCCAAAATATTCAAATCTAGAAGTATTATTGGTTAAACTAGTATCTTCACCTGTTAAATAATCTAAAGGTAATGCCGAATACAGTGGATTTTCTCCAGTTACGTCCATATATCTACTGTAAATAAATTGACCTTTACGTTGTGCAGATTGCATAGCAGCCTTATTATTAAATATTTCAGCATTAGCTTCTGCAGTAGTCATGTTTTGATATTGTATAGGAACTAAATCATATTTTCCTTCAACTGTATAATATGTGTCATTTTCAATTCTAGAAGCAAGAGTAGGTGCACCTGTACTATAATCATGTGTACCCATTTCAAAAGTAACTTCATCTCCAGAAGAAGAAGAAGGATAAACCGCATCGTTTCTATTTCCTATTATTCTTGCAGCTAATTCTAAATCAGTTGCCTTACTATTTTCTAATAATAATTTAAAGGTCTTAGTTACAATTGTTCCTTTCTTAATATTTAAGTCAGCTACCTCATCTACGTAATATCCTGCAAATAATTTAGTAGTCGTGTTAGCCTCAATTTGAGTTGTTCTACCTTCTTCATCTACTATAGTTGCCAATAACTCACCTTCGGTATTTTCTAACCGTTCCTTAAGACTATCTATTTCTTTTTGAAGATCTATTAATTTATCTAATAAACTAATAGGAGTCTGTTCAGAAGATAAAAAACCAGATGCTATATTACTTGCACCATGTGTAAAATATTTTTCATTAGCAATAAAACTATCAGCAATATGTGTATAGACTCCTTTAGAATCTAATTCCTCAACAAGTTTTACATAAGTAGTTTCTTTGCTATTTTCCTCAACAAGATTAATTACATCAGAGGTATCTAACATACCTTGTGGAAATTCTATTAATATAGGTTCACTCCAATCTGAAGTTACAGGAGTTGATGGAAAACCAGCTTCTGAATATGCCTTTATTCTAATTTCAATATTTTCACCTAAATTAATAGGAAGATCTAACTGATTAAAATTAACTTCTTGTCCATCTTCTATGCTTTCAGTAGTCCAAATATATTTACCTGTAGTTACGTCTTTTAATCTCTTTCTAGTTGGAGTATCTAATTGATTCCAGTTAGAAAAACTCGCAGTTGTAGTTTTATTATCTTGTGTAAATGGTATCTGTTCAATATTACTTGTTTTTCCACTTGCGGAAACATATCTATATTGAATACTAAATTTAACAATTTCTTGTGGAAGTGTATCTGCATTTGTTTTTGCTTCAGGCACTTTCCAAAAACCTCTAACTCTAAATTTAGGTTTAATATCTTTTACATTTTGATCAGTGCTAATGCTTTGAATTTGATTAACAACTGAAGAATATAATTTTGCCTCTCCACTTCTCTTTTCAATAAGAGAATTAAGCGTATTTTTATCTTTATTTTTTTGTATTTCAGATTTATATTTCTTAGTAGCAATTTCACTTCTCTTACTAGAAATGGTGTCATCTAATTTCTTTAAATTTTCACTAACTGTTATTTTATCAGTGTTTAATTTTTTAATATTATCTAATGCGTCATTTTCAGTTAAGTGTGTATTAATTTGTACAACTTGAAAATTATCTACATTTAATTCAACTGGATCTGGCTTAATACCAACATTTGCCGGTGGAATAAAATCTTCTTTTAATGCTTTAATAAATTGACCAAAGTCAGAAACACTATCTCTATAGAAAGCAGATAATGTTTGAGTACCTCCAGCTTCATCTTCAATTGTTAAATCATTAGAATAAAAACCAACACCAGGTGACCAGTTTTCTGCAATGATTTTAGAATCAGGATCAATTGCTTTAAAGAATACAACTTGTCTCTCATCAAATCCTACATTAATGCTTAAATCTACTTTATTTTCTAAAGATTTATAAATTCTAAGTTGGCTAGTTCCAATTTTAATACTGTCAAATCCTTCAATTAATCTTAGTTCAATTTGACTAGTCCCATTATATACGTTTTCAATTCTGTATCTTGTATTATTGTTACCACTATTTACAAGTAGTTCATCACCAACAGATAAAAATTCAGTATCATTTAAAGATTTATCTCCATCAGTATAAGTTAATTTATTTAAAGTATATAGTTTAACTGTTTTTATAACTGGAGTTCCGTCTACTACAAATTCTCTTTCTGCATTTTCAACTGCTAATGCATCAAAATCACCATAGTATTGAGTTGATTTAAAAGGAAGGTCTCTAACTTGTTCATCAATTGTTGCATTTGCCCCACTACTTATTAAGTCTTCTACAAATGTTTGATAATTAATCTCATCAACATTATTATAAGTGTCATCAAAATAAGCTGCAGCAAATTCATCGTTTGCTTTAAAAATATATCTTTTTACTAAAACTCTTTCAGTATCTACTGCAATTTGATTACTAACATCAAATTTAACAGTTAATAATGGATTTAAATAATCTTCAAAAAAGTCATTATCTGTAGTTACGAATTGTGTAGGTAATGCAATTGAAGTTAAATCACTTGCAGGAGTTTTAAGTTTTCTTGCAATAATCTTTTTAAAGCTACCATCAGGCATTTGTACAGTTGCATCTGCAGTTCCAACTCCGCTTAGCGCTTTAATATTATTTTCTAATCTTTTTATTTCTCTATCAATAAACCCAAACGAAGGTATTTGATAAGTTTTAATTGTAGTTACGCCGTCATCGTCTGGCGTACCGAATAAGTCTACTGAAACCGTAATAGCATCCTTTTCACTAGTCATTGCCTCATTAATACGCTCAAAAGTTTCTAACGCATTGGCATTCATCTGTGTGAATTGCTTAATTATTCCTGAAAATGAGTTTTGTGTGTCCATCTATTATCTTATAACATCTATTTCAAATTCAAACATCGCAGCATTTATACAAACTATTTCAAAATATGGATTGTTTCCAACTTGGGTGTTTGATATACTTCCAATTAGTTTATCATATCTAGCTTTCCAATTAGTATAAATGTTAATATTGTTACCGCTTAAATTTAAGTTTTCAAAAACAATCTTATAACTTTGGCCATCTTTCCAACCTATAAGTTTGTCATCTATGTATATATTAATATTATTATCAGCACCTTGGTCTAATGTTTTACCAACAAGTCTAAGTTGATTTGAGAATTCTTTTAGTCTTGCCCAAATACCAAAGCCCGTTGCATTTGAAGGATTGTACTGATTAGTATCTGTAATTTCATTATAAACGCTTAATGTATTTTCATTCCATAAGAATGGCTTTCCAAATACATATGTTTTTAAATCGTTTTTAATTTTAATTTTATTCGGAACTGTTTTGTCAACCAATATACCAGGTCCATTAAATAAAATGTCAGTATTATATTGTACTTCAGATGGAATTGTACCATCAATAAGTTGATTAATTCTGCCATTTGCACTTGTAATTAATTCTAATAAACTGTTACTATCTGCAAGATTTGCACTTGCGTTTTGAAAATCTGTCTCTAATGAACTTATTCTACTTAACATTTCAGTGCTTGAATCCATTGACATTACTAAGTTTTCTAAGTCATCAACCCTGCCCTTAATTCTTGTATATCTTGCGTTTGCATCTGATAGTAATTTAGCAGCATTCTCTAAGGCACTTGTCGTATCCATGAATAAATCCATTGAGAATGTTGTAAAGTCATTGATATTAACTTCAACACCAACATTATCAAGAGATGAATTAAATTTAATATTTAATTTAAGACCGAATGCGTTTCCATTTAAGCCAGTAATTTCATTTGGCTTATACTTAATAAGTTCAGGAATGTAAGAACTGTTTGCTGCACCAGGATTATCTTGAGGATTGTCTAATATTAATACGCCATAGAGATTAGTTTCTCTGTTTGCAGATACTGAATCACTATATAAATCATAATAAACAAGAACTGCATTAAATCTAAAGTCTCCTCCTTGTTTAGCATAATCTTGTAAACTATTTATGTTTGAGTTATTAGCAACTGCATTATAATTAGCAATGTTCCAATCTATTCCAAAATTAGAAGTAGTATTAGAATCAACATTATAATAAGGAGTTGCTCCAGCAACGTCTACTAAAGTCTCTAAATCCATGTTAGGATCTGGATGAGTTTGACTTGCTCTACCACTAATTTCTGCTTCTGTGTAAGTCTTGTTACCAGAGGCATTATAAAGAGAACTATTAAATAATACGGTAGGAGTATATCCTATGCCCGAGGGAACATTAATATATACCTCGTGGTATGCATTACCTTTATATTGTATATCATTACCTACATCAATACTACCTAAATACTTGACTACTCTATCATAGTCAGTCCCAGTACCAGAAGCATTAGGCTCTTCAGTATAAAAGCCAGGATTTACAGACTCATTAGAATCAGCGGTTTTAAATCTAATTGCGCCTGCAGCGTTTAGCCATTTAAAAAATATTTTTTCAGCATCAGAACCATATAAAGTGCTATCAAAATCATCATCTTGTAAAAGCTCTTCTTCTAAGTTAAGTGCATAATTTTGGAAAGTATTAGCAAAATCGTGACCAGCATCTCCCTTTAAAACATATGATAGACCAGAATAATCTAACATATTTGTAAAGTCCATTGTATTTTTACCAGCAACTGCTGTTTCAAAATTAGGAATATCTAAAAGAGCATATTTACTAAACTCAAATTTAATATCTGGGTTATTGAAAGCTCTTGTCAAATCTCTAGTCCCACTTGCAAAAGCATACATTGTTCCTCCTTGAATTTGAGGTATTCTAACTAATGGTGTAGCCATTTATTCTTATAATTTTTTTACGCAATTGTTGCACCAAAAGAACCAATAATGTACCATGAAGTACCATCTGATCTTAAAGTAAGTGTTCCGTTTTGTACTATTGCAATACTTGCTGCACCTGCAACATTAGTAGCTTCAATATCACCAGCTGATGTTGCAATTAATGTAATTTCTTTTCCTACTACTGTACTTGCTGATAACACTAATGGAGTTCCTCCATCTGCTACGTCAACAAAATAACTAGAATGTAAAAGATTAGCAGGAAGTGATGTAAGCCCTGCTGAAGATGTTCCATTAATTCCATCTTTTGTAATACCTGCACTAAAATTAACTTCATTACTAAATGTACTAGCAACTCCAAAAGTAGCTGAACTAGCATTTACTGCTGTTCCTCCATCAATCGCAATTTGACTAGTAGAAATAGTAACACCTGATAGAGTTAAAGCTGTAGGATCTAAATATCCTTTTAAACTTGTTATTTCGTCTTCAAGTGAAGTAAAGTTATCATTAAGTGTAATTCTTGATGATGAAAGCGAATCTGTTCCTAAAATTTCTGTAACCGCCATTTTATTTTATTTTTTTATTTTACAATTATCATGTTTCTAATGGTTTTATTTCTATTACCATTTGTATCTTCAATTTCAGCCGAAATTTTATAGTTTCCAGCCTCTTTAAAGATATATGTCAACCACATATTATCATAATATATATCATGTTCTTCTTGACTACTATCTTTATATATTCTCCAAACTGGCTTTTTAATACCAGGCATTTGTGTTTTATCTAAAGCAAACGTAACATGAGTTGATCTTTCTACCTCTGCACTTCCGTTAATAATTCTTACAGTATCAAATGTAGGATTGTACCTAACATATTTTGTTTTACCATAAATTGTTCCATTAGTTAATGTTACCTCTTCAAAATCATATTTAAAAGAATAATCCTTTCCAACACATAATAAGAATTTAAATATGTCATTAGTGTCATCATTATCAGTATCTTCAAATACTGGGTTATAATTAAACTTACTAATAATAGAATCTGTAGATGCATTTAATTCATCAGCAATTGCTTGCCAACCTAAAAGATCTGAGTTATTAGTAGGAGTTGCAGCAACTAAAGTGTGAGTTCCTGTTTCAATTAAATGAGTAGTAGGGTTTTTATGTGTAATAGTTAAAACACTACCTTGTTGAATTGTATTTATTTTAAAACTTGCTGTTAAATCTGCACCAATTCTAGTAGCGTCCCACCAATTATATTTTCCATCTACCCATCTAACTGGCTCCATTTCATTCCAAATATAAGGTCCAGTAGTTTCACCATAACCTGTTAAATTAACAGGATCTGTATCTACATATCTTTCAACCGTACTAAATATTTTACCTTGACTTTCATTGTGTACATAATTAGCTCTATCCATTGTTAAGTATAAAGATTGAAAACTATCTTCAACTTTTTGTAAATTTTCAGTTGGCAATTCCCAATAACCTCCTGTTTTATTCCAATCAGTTTTCCAATCTTTCCATCTATTATCTTCTTTCCATTGATAAATTCCATATATTTCAAGTGGCTTTACCTTAACGTTAAAGAAGTCTGACTCTTTTCTAAAACTCATAATTCCTTGAAGGTCATACATTCTTAGCTCTACACTATAGTCTCCCTCAAACGGTACAATCATTGGAAACCTTAAATATCCTGGATGGAATGTACCATCTGTTTCATAGTAACCAATACTACCTCTAAAACTTTGTGAATAATTGTTAGGTCCAGTAACTACCCATTCTAACTCATAAACATGTTGCTTCCACCAATTATCCCAAGTAACTGTTGAATCTAATGCATCAAACCATGTAAAGTTTGCAAATTCCCATTCTTGTGGAAGTGAAGTACATTGTAAGATTATTGGACAACCTATGGGAATAGAGTGTTCTCCATCTGTGTCATTGTTAAAAGTTTCCTTTTTATTTATATAATAATTATTGTAAAATGTTTCAAAATCTGATAATAAAGTTTCATATTCAGTTTCATTAAGATTTCCAAAACCATCTAGAGGAATAGGTTCAAAATTTACATTGTCTATTAAAATATTATTATTAGATACAAGTGCATAATCTTCAATATAAAGTTGTTTACCTTCTGGATAGACTGTAAACTCAACATCTTTACCTTCATTGAATGAAACAATAGGTTGTTGATTATTCCAAACGTTTAAATTCTTTTGATCAAAATAACTTCCCTCTCCTGTAATATCTACAATCTTTGCTTGAAGTGGAAGATATTCTCTTTGTAGTTTATTCTTAAGACCATATAATTTAATTAAAATTTCTTCAGGCGTAAAGTCAAATACCTCATCAACGTTGGGAATATCCCAATAATCAAATGATCCATTAGGCTCGTTTAATTTATAAACCAATGAAAATCTGCTTGTTTTTTTCATTGTAGTAGAAGGCAAATTAAATTGCTTTCTTTTCTTATAACTAAATCCAGCATTTTTATCTGGAACTGAAACTGCCTTTAGTTTTCCAAAACTATCGCTGTCTTGATTTATATTTAGCCAATATTCTTTAAGTGTAATATTATTATAACCGAAAAAATCAATTGCATTTAATACAGCTTTATAAGTTCCAACGAATGGTTTAATATTGTGTAATTCTAAAAGTAGCTCTCTTCTTTTTTGATTCATGAGTCTCCAGTCGATTCCCATCTCATTAATATCGTGCTCTTTAAAAATTATAAAATCACCATCATCAAGAGTAGCACCCATATTTTGTAATAGGTCGTGCATTCTTTCATCTTCTCCAACTGTTTCACCATATATTATTATTTCAGCAACTTCATGTCCATCACTATCATCCGTTATTAATAAAGTTCTTTGATGTCTTTGTTCAGCCTTAGATGAAAGTGCAATGTTAGCCTGTATCGCATCATTTGTAAAATCATTTACAGTTTTTAAACCTGCAATTACTGAAACAACATCAGTGTGATCTAATACTTGAATGTTTAGTCCATCTAAATTTTGTATTTTTACAGTATTGTTTTCTAAACTTGTACCATATATAAAAATATCTTTACTAATATACCTATCGTCTTTCCAACTAAATTTAAAATTACTACCATTACTATCTGTAGAAACAGGTCTACCATATACTATTTGGCCATTAGCATCTACAAGCTCTTCTAATATAAATAAGTTTAAAGTTTCATAAAGGCCTACTGAAACCTCAGGTAAATATACAACACCACTCCACTTTTCATTTGTAGAATCATAGTCAAGGTTTAATTCATTCTCAACTCCATTAAAAAATCTTAAATATGAATACTTTGACATTATCTTATATTTTTATCATCTTTGTTTGCTGTGTAATTTTTCCAATTTTTCATTACACGAATTTGTTTAATAGTATTGTAATAATAGTCAGTACAGAATTGTAAAAAATCAAGAATGGTTTGATTTCTAATAATGTGCCTAGAAACTCTATTAGTTATTAAGTCATTTTTATAATCATAGCCTAAATACTTTTTATTATCTTTGGCAGACTTTTTAATGTCATAAATCTTTTCTCTTTTATATCTGTATAAATCGTCGTATAGTCCCATTATAATGCGCTTCTATTTCCAGCCTGTACTCTACTATAAATAGTTCTTGGTACCGGAGGATTATCAAAGTAAACAGATAATGAAGCCATTTCTCCAATAGCTGGCTCATCTTTTACTAGTTCTCCATCTCTATCTTCCCAGCCTCCTCTAAATATTGCTACTTCTTGTTTATCTAAAATAATATCTCCATATTTATCAAGTCCTATTTTATTATACCAATCTTCTATTTGTTTATCTCCAGTCACTGGTACTAATAATTCAGGATTCTCTAATACTACTTTTTTAATCTCTTCAGTTCTCTTAAAAAATACAAGTCTCTTTTGATCTCCATCTGCTCCTTCTAATTCTGGAGTTGATGGAGTTACAGTAACTTCAGTATAATTATAAAATCCATCTTTTCTGGCTTGCTCCTCAACGCTTGATACAAATTGTACATTTACTGCATCAACACCTTCAATACCTTCTATAATTGCAATAATATCACTCTTAGGCAGTTTGTCTCTACGTACAATTTTTATTAAATAATTTGAGATAGCAGTTCTAATGTCATTAAAAATATCTTGTTGCTTAAATCCTTCAAACCATCTAATTGAAATATCCATTCTGTATTTAACAGCTTCAGGCTGTACAAATATTGCTTCACTTGTAACCATTTGCTGCCCACTATCTTCAATTACACCAAGCATTCTATCAGTTTCGTCTTTTCCAAAGAAAAACTCGCTTTCGTCAACTGAAAAATAGTCTGTGCCTTTTAATAATCTTTTCTCTAAATCTGGAATTGCAAAAATATAAATAACATTGTCATCATCTAAATAACCATCGCTTGTAGTATTGTATGCATCTAAATAACTAAATTGTGCATATCTACTTAAAAAATATTCATAACTATCTGGATTTGCAAGTACAAAACTTTTACTTGCCAATGGCGCCATTAATTTTGTAAACTCAGTGCTTTCAGGATCTGCTCCCATAAAAGGAGAAGTTGAAGTCTCCATTTCTAATAATTCATTTAGGTCATGTGTATCTCCAGTAGAGTCCTTACCTTCTCCTAACCATTTAAATGTAAGGTCCCCTGCCTGATTAAGATTTCCAGCAGCACCATCACACTTAATATATTCTATTTCAATAGTTGCTCCACTTGGTGGAATTATACCAAAATTACCTGTCCCAAAATAAACATCAATTCCTCCACTAATTCCAGTCTTTACTAAACAACCTTTATCAGTGGCTAACATTTCGTATAATGAATTAAACTTTGTCCATTGTTCTCCATTAACACTTACCTTTACTAAATTATGGTCAGTCGTTCCTTTAGATTGAATATTAAAGCTTTGCATACTTTCACCTGTACTTGTTAAGGTTTGAGACTCTAATTTACCTTGTATGATATTTGCTCTAACCCAATCGTTACTACTCTTTGGTAATAAGAACTCATCTTTATCAGTTCTTAAAAAATAAATTAAACCATTGTTATCATATTGAATTTCAGTATTTGGCTCAATTATTAAATTACTTCCAGCAACATCTTCTGTTACACCAGGCTTCCATCTAAATCTTATTTCTCCAGTTGCCGCGAAACCTCTAGTAGCATCATGCCCTGCAAGTCTTGCAAGTCCGTGAATAGATTCAGGCTGTTGAGCTGTATAAATATTCTGCTCTACGGTAGAGTCCTCTATATAGAACATAAGCATCTCATTCATTTCAGCCATTACCTCAAGTATTTGAGAAAACGGTGAAGCTGTTGTAAAATAATTACCAGCTTTTTTATAGACTCTGCTTAAATATGATCTAGAGTCTTCTACTATATTTCCAGCAGTTACTCTAGCCTTATCTAAAAATTTAAAATCTGCCATTCTTTAATCTTTTAATTTACATAAACTCCAATCAAATACTTAGAGTCTACTGTTATATTTATTTGAGCAATATCTCTTACTTCACCTCTTGTAAAATTAATATCTACCTTAGTCTTATATTTACCAGAATTTGGACAATACTCCTCTATCTGATCTTCTATTACTCTTTTTATTTCAAATTCATTAAATTGAAAATCATATATCATTTGTTCTAAATCAACACCGAATCTAGTATTTCCTAATACATCTCCACTACCTGTAAAAAGAAGTGTTTCGATTTGAATTAAAAGTTGACTTAATTCATTCTCTACATCTACTCCTTTTGGATCATAGTTAGGGTCGCCTAATGTTTTGATATACAGTTCCATTAATTATTTATCCGTTTTTTTATGAGTGAAACATCCAGTCAACGCCTTCATCTCCCTTAATCTCTTCAAGTACTCTTTCCATTTCCTCATCTCCCATGGATTTAATACCATCATAGTCAATTTCAACACCACCTGGTAAAGAGAATCTAAAGACTCCTAATTTAGCACCAACTGCTTGTTTTACTTTAGCTGCAACATATCTAAAAAATATTTCATCATTATATAACGCACAGTTTTCAATACTTTCATAACACTCAATAATTACATCTCCTTTAGGAGTATCACCCATAAATTTAAGTTGACCTGTTAGTTGAGAATAGTGAAAACTTAAAGGGTTCTCTAAGATTTGACGAGCCATATCAAAATAACTTTGATTAATTACATAATATTGAAGTTCTTCTGCAGATTCAGCAGCTCCTGTTCCAGCAAATGAATTACTAAAAAACATTTTTTCAATATTAAAATCAGCTCCGCCTGCAAATCTTAAATCCAAGCCGCTGCCACCTGTATTCCAGCCAGATGCAAGGTCATATACTCCATATATTGAAAATACTTCACCAGCGCCTGATGTTGCATTTTCTTTAGGAAAGTTTAAAGTTCTTGTTGTTTTAAAACTTTGACTATCAAAGACTGCATTAGGCACATGAAAATAGTTTTCTCTAAGACTATACTCATAGTTTTTTCTAAACCATTTTACTGCTCTTTTTATAATGTTTATTATTTCAGCTTGTGGCAAATTAAGAGGTACCATACATGCGCCTGTTATTTCTGAACCAATTTCATTTAAGAATTCAGTTAAACAATCAGTGCCATAATCTCTACCTTGGCTTAAATCTATATTATCGCCGCTTCTAATATCACTCATTTTTAAATATTAATTTTTTTAATTTATCTATATTACCATCTTTAGTAAATAAAATATCTTTATTATCTTCTATCCACCTTTTATCTTTATTCCACCATTGTAAGTCTAATAAAAAAGCAATATCTTCTTTACTAAATCTATACTTTAAATGTTTTCCTGGATTACCTCCAACAATAGAATAAGGCTCCACATCCTTTGTTACCACGGCACCTGCTGCTATTACAGCGCCGTCTTCTATTTTCACTCCGGAAAGTATTTTAGCGTCCATGCTTATTAAAACATCATTACCTATTTCTATGTTTCCTTTAGAAACAGTACTAGGTCCACAATAGTGATACCCTGATATGTTATTTGCATGATCTACCGATAATAAAAACTTAACACCTAAAGACATTGAAACATATTTTCCAAATATTACTTTTATATTTGAAAAACTTGGTCTACCTGCCCAATAAACCTTAGCGGCAAGCGAAGTATCACCATTATTAAGAGAAGTAATATTAACTAACCATGGATCTAAATATTCTATAGGACTATTGGTATTATTGTTTTTTCTACAATTATTATTATCGTTTTTTAAATTACATATTAACATTTTAATTAATTTTTTTACTTGTTATTATTTCAGTACCATCAAATTCTGCTTCTCTACCTATTTGACCATGTCTAAATATTCCTCCAATCATTTTACCTTTAAACACAGAATCCCACTGAAACACATAGCTATTTTTAATTTCACACGTTTGATTAACATAACATGATTCTACTTTACTACCTTCAACAGATGTACCTTGATACAAATTACATCTTAATAAAGTAGCATTACTAACTTGACTTCTAAAAATATCACAAAAACTCAATGAACCTGCAAGTTTACAGTCTACAAAATCATAATTACTTAAATCAAAACAAAATGGTAATTCACCACCATTTACTTGCACTCTACTAATATCACTATCATAATTAATGTCTCCTTTTTCTAATCCACCGTGACTAATTAACTGTACAACTTCCATTAATATCTTAGGCCAATACATGTCAATTATTTTTTCATTATCTTTTAAATCAACATATAAGTTAATTTCAGGATAATAATCTTTTAATCTTCTCCAATCTTTTAATATTTCAGTAAACTTATGATTCCTGTTAAGAATTTTTTTAAGTTCTATATAATTTAAATCAGTATATTTAGTTTGATTAGAAATTGACCAAAGTTGTAATAAGAAACGATCTAGTAAATATAATATATTAGTAGTTTTCTTTTCATAGTCTTTGCCGCCAATATATCTAAATTCTAAATAACCTTGTTGTAATTTTTCAAAGTTAACTCCGTAATATTTTTCTTTAGCAAAATGAAAAACATGTGAATTAATATTTTGACCTTCATAATAATTATAGTCAATTTTAGGCATTATCCATTTTACAGACTTTGCATATACACTATCCTTTCTATTTGGGAATAATTTATAAACCTCATTTTCATTAAATCCTAAAACAAATTTAAGAGAATCCATTTTAGAAATTAAACCGGGTTTATTAGTCTTTTTAGGATCAAAACTTAAGTTTAAATGAATTGAACTTTTTTCAGTAGTATATCCATTTTCTTGAATCCAGCCTAATGTTTTAAGTATTATATTTCTTGCAACTGAATAGGGCGTTGGACCGGTAACAAGCTCCATTAAACCTTTACCTCCACTCATATCAGGTTCAATTTTAAATTCTTTATCAGTTGGCACAAAGTCACTATGTGCTTTACTCTCTAGCCTAATCTTTTTACCTAATAATTGAGCAAGTTCCTTTTGAACATTTTCAAGACTCTTATCGGAATAAAATTCAAACTCTATTCCGACAAGAGAATCTTGTAAAATATCTTCTTTACTTTTATGTTTTGTAATTTGATATGTTAGCATGCAATATAAAATAAATTATTTATTTATATATCACATTTATTTATTACCTAAATTATTCCTTAGGCAATTTTAAGAATATCTTCTTAGTATCTTCTTCTATTTTAGTAATTAAAACATTGATAGTTTGTTTTGGCTTGTATTTTTTAATATTATCCTCACCAATTTCACTAACATGTAATAGTCCAACTACGCCTTCTTCTAACTCTACGAATAAACCATAGTCTTTACAAGTTTTTACAGTAGCCTCAACCTCAGAAGGTACTTTAAATTTCTTATTAATTTCTAACCATGGATTTAATTCGACATCGTCTCTTTGAGTCAAGGTTATTTTAGTATCAGATACAATATCTTTTACTTTAAACTTAATCTCTTCACCCGGTTCTATTTCTCTATTTTTATGTCTAGCCAATGTATCTCCATCTAAATCATTAACATGAATCATACCAGTTAAACATTGTGAGAATTCACAGAAAACACCATACTTAGCAGAACCTGTAACGCTTCCAGTAATATATTCACCTGCAGTTTCTTTTAATTTTTCAATAGCAGCAGGAATTAATGTTTTAAGATATGCCCTGTGAGAAACTACCATTATTTTTCTTTCTTTAGAAAAACTAACAGGTACAACATACATCTCTTGCCCTACAATACTTTCAAAGTCGTGTAATTTATTAATACCAGCAAGACTACCTGGCATAAAACACTCTATACCCTTAACATTAACCATATAACCAGCAGCAGATAGCATTCTAGTAACTGTACCGACCCATGCAGTATCTTGTTCTTCAATAGCACTTAGCATCTCTTGGAAAGTAGCCTGCTTAGTCCCTTCACTAACACTACCCATTATAGGCTTTCTATCATCTTCCATTAATGATGTAATAATAACACTAACCTCATCTCCAAGTTGCATGTTTTTAAATTCATCATCCTCTTTTTCTAAATTGACATAAACAAGTTGTCTATAACCAATATCGATACTTGCTGTCATATCAGTAATACCAAAGACTTTACCATTATAAGCATTTCCATATTGTATATGAGTAATAATATCATTTTCTTCAATGTGACCTACGAGCTTATTATACATTTCCTGAGCATATGGCTCTCTACTATATACTTTATGCTTATCGTTTACTAATTTTATGTGTGGGTTTGGGGTTCTTAAAACTTTTGGACATGTTGACTCATATCCATCCCAGTCGAAATTGCCATCTTTATCAAAAAAGTCAGCATTCTGTTTTTCTATCATTTTTTATTTTTTAAAGGTTAAAACTTATGATTTATATATCTAATTAACTTATTGTAACATTTGTTGGAGGAATTGGCGTTCCTGTAATTGTAGGTCCAGTTAATGCAGGAGGAGGTAAAGGTATAAGAACAGAACTTGGAGGTACAACTATTGTTATATCCGCTAATTTAATCTGATCATTTATTTCTCTAGCTAGCCCACCCATTACATCTTTGTTTAGCCAATCTACTACATTTTTTGAAATTTCTTTAGACATTTCTTTTGAAAACTGTCTCCACATTAATTTTTTAACTTTATCTTGGTCTTCTCCAGGTGGAGGAGTGTTTAACCTCATCCATTCATCTAAATTCTTTTGTGCATTGTAAATTCCACCAGAAGGATTGACTAATTCTTCACCTTTGTAGTCGGTTGTTAAAAATTCATCTCTTCTAATGCTCATTAAATCTCCACCTGCTAATCTTAATTGAAGTTTTTCTTCATTTAATTTAATTAAAGCTCTTAGTCTTATTTCAAAATCTAAATCTATTAACATTTTATTCTGTTTTAGTTATCTTACTTAATTCTGTTCCTGTTAATGGTACCATAGGAGGTGTTGTAGGTAGTCCTAAATTTCCAGTGTGAGTATGTGTGTTAAATAAAGCTTGAAAAGTATTTCCTTTAATTACTTGTTCAAGTGCAAGTTCACCAAGCTCAACCGCTGGGCTATTAACATGTACCTTTTTACCTTTGACCTCAACGTCTCCATCTGTAAATACTTCAACCTTACCTTCTTGATCAGTATGAATGTGTATTTCACCCGTTTGTTTTACATTTATAAAAGGCTCTGTTTTAATTCCATCACCCATTGAAACTATTAAACCTTCATTTGGTTCATAATAGATTCTAAATTTATTATCAACATCATATACAATTGATTGTGCTTTAACAGCTTCCTCAGCTCCTAGTGCTTCTAATATTTCTGTTTTAAATGTATTTCTATCGTTACTGTTAATTGTATAAGTATATTCAGGATGGTAAATATCTCCATTATCAAAGTTAACAGAAACAATATCGCCTAAGTTTGGAGTAGAATAACTACCTATCATATTACTATTAGAAGATGTTGCCCATGGAATAGATTCAGTTGGTATTTTATCAAACTTACCATATACCATTACTCTACATCTACCCTCAAGTAAAGGGTCAGCAGTATCAACAACCTTTCCCAACCAATGAGTGTCCCTTAAATTATCTTTATATAATTCTTCAGCCTTCATATATTATATATTCCGTTAATCTTCAGCCCACTTTCTTAGAGTTTCTTCTATTTCTACTCTATAATTTAAATAAAATTGAATGTCTTCTGGCGAATCCATTACCTTTCCACACACTATGTTTCTTGCAAATTCTAAAATTCTTAATTGAGTTTTATCACCATGTTTACTCATAAACATTGCTATTTTCTAATGGACTTTCAGGTGGAGCATCATCATAAATTCTAGTACTATTTAATGTGCCTTCTTCCGGGGCATCATCATAAATTCTAGTAGATTCTAATGGCACTTCCGGGCTTGCGATTGGCATTGTATTAGTACTTGTTAATGGCTGTTCTTCTGGAGTATCTTCGTAAATTTTAGTAGATTCTAATGCAACTTCGTCAGTTGGAAGTACAGGGTGAATATTGTCACCTATAGGGCTTCCAACGTTTTCAGGCTCTATGCTTGGATCTTCACCTTTTACTAAAGGCCCTATAGCATTTATAGAACCTGAATTAAAAACATCTTCTATTTTAGAAAGAGTATTAGCACCATATACATTTCCTAATAATAATTTATTTTTAAAGTCTTCTACCGCCCTTTCAACAGCAGCTGTTCCAGCAGTTAAGGCTTGATTTCCAACGGTAGTCACAGCCGCCAATCCTGCATTTGCCAAATCATTTAATATGTCATTATTAAATGGACTAAGAGGATCAGGATCTACATGATTAAAACCTGTTAAATATTCAAATTCATGAACTTTACTTGTATGAAATTTAAATTTTAATTTATGGTGTACAGGGCTTCCTAATTCAGCATTACTTATCTCACTAAACATATCCATTCCATTATTGTAACTAAACTTACATTTTCCTAGTTTAGTTATAAATCTAGGTCCTAATCCCTTTGACTTCCAATCAAGCTGATCAGAATTAAGTCTATCTTCTATTTTACCTAAAACATCTCCTCCCACTTGAGCTAAGAATTCCTTCCTAGTAGCTCCATCGGCTGATTTAAAATTAAAAATATCACTTGTTGCAGCTCCAAGCTTCTCTAAACCACTTGTACTTCCAATAAATGGCACAAAATTTCTTATTTCTTGTACATGTACATAAACATTAAAATAACATAAATTATCTGGTAAAACTTGTACATATCTTTCAGTATCTAATACTATCGATTGATACATATTAAAAATACCAGCCATTGTAAAATCTAAAGTTTCTAAACAGTCTATTTCTATCTCTCCACCTTCTTTAAATACTAGCGCGTCATCCATTTTACCATAGTCATATGCTGCATTTAAACCAGTAATTGATTGCCAAAACCATGGCATTTCTTGATTTATTCTCTTTAAATACTTTTTAAATTTTTCAAGTTGATCTGCTCTATTGTTATCTCCTATAACATTTCTTAAAAAATTAGTTGCATCACCATTAAACAAAGGTGATTTTGGGCTATACCAATCGAACATTAAAAAGAAACTAAGAAATGTAGGATCACCATAAGGATGAGCACTTCTACCTTTAGCTTTTGCAAATTTGTTTTTATTTCCTAATAGACCCATTTCTTATAAATTATTTGCTCTTGTTGGCCATTCCCTCCTTAAAAGAGTTAATCGCTGAGTTAAGGCTTGATCGCCGTCTGAGTATATATATTCTATTCCGCCGATAACATAATGACCGGATGTAAATTCATCTTGTCTTACTGGAGCTTCTGTAGCCTCAACTTCTTCAGTTTTACTAGGAAAAGCTTTATCATCTGTTTTTACACCTTTATCTTTTAAACCTGTTTGGGTTTTGGTAGCAGCTGCAGATTGTATCTCATCATAAGTGTACATCATTACTGGTATTTTTTGACATACATATAAGCTTGGGTTAAAAGAATCTAATTCTACAACTAGTTTTATTTTTTCAAGCTCTTGTAAATTTTGCCAGTTATTTAATATAGAATATTTATGATTAAGATGTACATTTCCTTCTAAAGAATAATCTTGCATTCTACCTACCCATTTATATTTAGAATGATTATCATATTCTGTCTCACCTCTCTTACCTTTTAAAGGTTCTTCAACGTCTCTAATATTTTTACTAGTGTATGCCTCAACATCAAACTCAACTAAACGCTCAGTATCCCATGCAGTAGGTTCACTATCTTCTAATTCATCCCACATTTGAAGTACTCTTCTATAACCATTCAATAATGATATTTTACTTGAATTATTTTTTAATGCAAATTGAGATATTTTAACATTGCTTTTATCAAATTGCGTGTTATTAGTTAACATTAATTTATTCTCTATATTGTCTGTATTATCTTCTACTCCTGCCTCTTGACTAAAACTTTTTGCTAAAGAAGCAAAATTACTTTGCATGCTCTCAAGACTTACATTTTCAGAATTAAAAATTCTATTCATCTCTACAAAGTTTAAATTGTAGTATTGATCAATGTAAAATGTTTGAAAACTTTCTTCATCTATATAAGAGGAATTAACAGTTTCTTTAATATAATCTAATGTAGTTGTATAAGCCTGTAGCCTATTTTGAGTATCATCTGTAGAGTCAATGTTTGATGCTAAACCTAGTTCTAAATTAGTAGCAATTTCTTCTAAGTGACCTAAACTCGTGTTTTCAGTATATGCAACACAATCTTCACTAAATAAACCAGGTACTTTACAAGTGCCTTGAAAACTATATTGTTTAAGACTATTTGGCAAACCTTTAGGAGGTGAAGATATTGATGTAATATTAAAATCCATATGAATACTTTTAAAAGTGTCAGTATTTTTAGAATTAATATAAACTGTAATTACATCTCCGTCTCTAGGAAATTGATCAATGTCAAATGTTCCACCTGTATCAATAACCGTAACGTTAACAGTTGGATATTTTTTAGTAATTCCAGTACTAAGTTTAAAAGATATTAAATCTCCTTCTTCAAATAAGTAATTATTAATTGTTATTCTAGGTAAATCTGTACCAAATGATTTAGAAGTTTTATCACCTTCACCTGATTCAGTTCCTCCTTTTAACTCAATATCAGTTGGTCTAATTTTAGGCTCTATTAGCGATAATATATTATTATTTAACTCCATTATATTATTTATCTAAATTATTTAGACTCGTATTTAGAAAAAGTAACAGTTTGAGTTGTTTCAGAAGAGCCATCTGGCTTTACAATAGTTTTAGTAACAGTTTTTGTAACTTTATCACCTTCAATTTGTTCAGATTGAGTTATTGATTGATTTCCTACCTTGTTACCATCATCATCTAGTGCATCTGATGTATTAGCAATAAACGTAGAAGAAGTATTTCCTCCATTTCCTATTTCTTTTCCATCAAATGTAGTTGCTAATTTAGAAACTTTAGAAGATTTAATTCCACTATTTTCTAATTTTGCAATTTCGGCATCTGTTAATTCTTCATTTGCACTACTTTCTATTTTTTTAGAAATTGATTCAGCCTCTGATTGATTAACTGAAACTTTTTTATTTTTAGCATTTTTAGGTGCAGAAAATGAAGTTTCAGGAGTAGATACGCCCATTCCCATCTTAATAACATCTTCACCTTCTTCTTTCCTTAATTCAAAGTTTTTAAATCCAGACTTTAACATATTAGGTGGGAGTACTTCTTTAAGATTATATTTCTTTTTAAGAAAATCAATTCTTCTTTTATCTTTTTTAGTTAATTTCTTACCATCTATAAATTCTTGTCTAACTATATTACTTATTGCAATGCTAGGCCTTTCTAATTTTTTAATAACAGCATCTTCTATTGGCATTTTTAAAACATCACCTTCATTAATTGAAAATGGATCAGATATTCCATTAAATTTTAAAATACTTTCCAAATCAACATTACTTCCATAATATTCCTCAGCTATTAAATCAATTCTACCAGCATCAGTGTCTTTGACAATATATTCACTAAATGGAATATCATTATCTTTAAATATGAATGTGGGTTGAGCTAAAATAAGCTTTCCTCCCTCTATTAATTTATCTAATATTGTTTTAAAATTCATTATCCGTTTGCCATTTTTGAGGCCTTCTTAATAAATGCCTCTTTACTTCTTCCTTTAAATTCTTTATTACCATAAGCACTAACATCGTATGAACCATTACTAGGATCTAAAACACCTTGTTCTGGTAAATATAATCTACCTTTACCAGCATTAAACATTGATTCAATATCTGCTTTATCTCTTGGCCTATTAGGTTGCAATTCAATTACAACTTTTAGTTTAGTAGGAAAGTCTTCATAACCTAATGGTCCATCAAATTGAAAATCAGCTTTCTTACATCCTAAATTTCCAATTACAGCAATTGGATTTAATGGATTTCCAACCGTTAAATGCCATTGACCTGTAGATTCTCCTGTTAAGAATGCAGCTGCAACTTGTCCACCTTGTGGTCCACCAAATAAATCCATCAATCCTCCACCGATTACGTTATTTAATATTTTACTATCTCCACTGAGTGCACCTTTAAGATCTTCTGCAACATTTTTTATAGTTCCTCCTATATCTTTCATTACACTTCCCATAAAACCTTTAATATCTCCCTTTTTTAATTTTTCAAGATCACCTAATGAATTACCAACAACTCCACCTCCTGTGTATCTAATTGCTCCTCCCCAAAAAGGAGCATTGTTATATGTCAATACTAATAAATTAGCTAAAACATCTAAAAAAGCCATTTTAGGAGAAGTATTTGGAATTCCTTTTAAATCATAATTAAATGTCAAACTAAAACTTTGATCAAAGGTTAAACCACTATCTCTAACTTGCATGCTTTTTATAACGTTAAGTGGAGCGAATGTGTGATTAGGATATGTTTGTTTTAAAGGATCCCAGCCACCTCCTTGTTGCTTTCTTCTATGAGTAGTTGCTGCACTCTCTCCTGCTAAACCACCTTGTGCATTTTGAGAATATGGAATACTATCAATCATTCCTCCAACCATGCCTCTATCTCTAGGTTTACTTTCAATAGTTTGAAGCTCAGCTTCAGTTTCTTTCCATTTAAAACCAACTCCAAATTTTAATATCTCATTTAAGCTATTTCCAATAGTTGGACTCATCCATGTTACAGCCTGTGCAAGAGCAGGTTGAATATTATCAACAACCTTTTTTTCTTGCATGCTATATTTTTTAGGATCTAATATATTATCTTCAACTGGGAATGGAAACCTTCTTAAAGTTAACATATGATTATTTGCAACTTTACCATAATGTTCACAAAATATAAAGTCTTTTTGAAAATATCTAAAACTAGCAGATCCTTTAGTAAAAGTTCTTTGAATAATGTTATTTGCAGTAGGGTTTATTGCTAAACCAGAATCTCCTGCACCTGATCCAACCATTGCTTTATTATAATCCGGATTTTCTCCTTGCCCTTTATATTTTAATAAAGTCCAATTATTAACTCTACTAGTAGGTGCATCTGACTCTGCGTCTGATTCTACTCCTTTTTTAACAGAATATGTAGTAGGCTGTTTAAAGTTTGATTTAGGATAAAGTCCTTCCTCTTTAACGAGTGCGGGGTCAAAATCTGGATTTGAAGCTTTAAATAATGCCTTTTGTACTTCTTCAGGAGTTGGATTATTTTTAGCACCTTCTATTATACCACTATAAGCCTTAGATGTTAATCCATCCACAAGGTTAGTGTATAAAACTTCTCCAGTATCTGTTATTTCATCGAATATAAAATTTGCAGCATTTTGGCCTTCTTCCAAAATATGGGTAAATGTACTCATTAAAAAGTATTATTTTTATTTATATATCACTTAAAGTTTAGACGTGTTTGTCCAAATCTCTAATGTCAGTGGATGCAAGAAAATCATTCCACCATTTATCTGATTGAGGTGACCGTTCACCAAAGAACTTTTTAAGTGCTCTCTTAAACATATCTTTAGTATGATAATAAAATCTACCATATCTGTATTCTTTCCTTCTAGTCATCTCATATAGCTCTCTCAGATTCTTTTGTATCATAAACGTTTGTATCTTATTAAAGAAGTCAACTTGTTCTTTTCTTGTTCTACAGCAATAAACACTATCGACTACAATTAAGTAGCCTTCCCAATTATCACCATTAAAAACTTTCTGTACAAACTCTTCAGTTGTTTTATAACTTGTTCTTGTAAATTTCCATCTACTATCTTTACCATCAAAGTTTCGGATAGTTCGGCCTTTAAATAAATATCGTTTTAAGAACGCAATATCATCATACATTTTATCTACTTTAATTTGATACTGAGGATTATACTCATCAAATTTAGTATCATAAATCGTGCCTCTAACTGGAAATAAAATATTTGGATTTGTTGTTGAATGTATTAGAGCATGGATTCTTTCACCTTTTGAAAATATCTTATGTCTTATCATTATCTACAATTCTAACGTTATCGAATTTACTCAATACTTTAGGATCTAATTTATCTTCTCTATTAATAACTACTAATTCAAACTCTACACCGTCTGCGATTTCATTAATAAAGTTTTTAAAATTTAGTACATTTTCTTGATTTAAGTTTTTAAGAAGATATGTAACTTTTGCAGTTTGATCTTCTTCAACTTCTTCTTCTACTCTCCTGTTTTTATTAACAAGATTTCGTATTAATTTTTGTATATGTAAAGCAACTAAAGTTTCAGATGGAGTATTTCCATAAGGATCACTCTTAGAAAGTCTATCTCCAATTTCATTATAAGAAATTATTTGATTTTTAAACTTATCGTATTCTTCTGATTTTTTAGTTTCTCTTGCAAATCTATTAAAATCAGTTTTAGTTTTACACCATATACATTCTACCTTAAGATTCATATTTTTTAAGTTCTTTTTTATACTTCTCCACAAGTCTGCTTGCTGCCATAATACTTGTCTCTAATTCCTTTTTAGTCATTAGTGACATATCCTTTGGTTTTTTGTGAAGATTTATATTGAGTCTTTTTTGAGCATCTTTATTACCCGTACTTAACCCAATATCTAAACAAAGATCTTTTAAAAATTTAATTCTATTTTCATAATCAGGATCTCCATCAAAGACATAAAGTGTTTTAGTGACATTTACTTCACCATTTCCATTGTAGTTGTCATCTTCTATAATTTTGACTACTCCATTGTCTCCTATGTCTAATACTACTGTTATCATTTACTAATACGTTTAGCCTTTAAAGCTTCCGCTTCTTTAGTTAATCTTTTAGCATCTTTTTTATCTTGTTGATAATTATCTTTATCTTTAACTGCTCTAAGCATCCAAGCCTCTGCTAATTTTTCAATTTCTTTACCTTCCCAGCCTGCAACTTCAAGAGTCTTTTTATATTCAGCAAGTCTATGTTCCATTTCTTCATGGTATTTTCTTTCATTAGCTTCAACCATTGCTTTATGTTTTTCCTTACCTTCTCTACTAAGTTGTTCTGTAATTTGATTTCTTACTGGATCATTAAATTGTCTAGAGCTCTTGTTTTTAAGAATTCCCATAGACTTATATGCATTTCTTCTTTGTTGCCTATTCATAGTATTGATTTTGAATAAAAGTTTCTACTTCTTTGTTTAATTGTTGTTCTAGATTATTTATCTGTTTTTTTACAAGCTTCACTAGACCCTCTTTTAATTCTTCTTCTTCCATGTCCATTTGCAAAGCTTTAAAAATAGTTTTTCCAGGTATATTAACACCTACACTAATATCAAAATTAGTTTTATTCTTTTTACTTAGCTTTTCTAAAATACCAACTACTATACTATCTTCAGTGTTTGTTTTTGTTTCTACCTCAGGTTTT
>Ga0181379_1000138_pt1 | contig 36156 bp, 31 predicted proteins | sample 2SPOviralmetaG_FD_130115 | JGI IMG/M metagenome (GOLD analysis project Ga0181379, IMG submission 130115) | Marine viral communities from the oligotrophic San Pedro Time Series (SPOT) site, San Pedro Channel, CA, USA - 2 SPOT_SRF_2009-07-10 | ecosystem: Environmental > Aquatic > Marine > Strait... | reverse complement strand
TATATGGTTATTGTTAGTCCTATTATGATTTAGGAAAGCTATATAGTATAAGGGCAATGAGTAATTTCATTCCGCTGCAAGAATTATTAAGTGTACCTGACTGGTATAAGGACGGAGAGTGTCAGAAACACGACCAGGACTTGTTTTTTCCAGACAGAGGTGGTTCTACAGTAAAAGCAAAAGCAATTTGTAATTCTTGTAAAGTTAAAAAAGTATGTTTAGAATTCGCAGTAGAAAGAAAAGAAAGATTTGGTATTTGGGGTGGTAAGTCTGAACGAGAACGAAGAGCAATACGCAAAGAACAACGATTACAGACGGAGTTTCAAGAAAAAGCGTAAATATTACTGGGAGGTTACACCTGAAGAAAATGACTTTCCATTTATTGTAGGTAAATACACATTGGAAGAGTTTTTTACTTGGTTAGATGAAGAATATAATTTTATTCCGCATCAATTTAAAAGACTTAAAAGCTTAAGGTAAGTCGTCTTCCGTTATTTTCCAGCTAACGTGAAACTGTTGATGAAAGTTTGCTTGTGAGGAAACTTTATTTCTTTTTTTCTTTTTAGGTTTTCCGAATTTCGATTGTTTTATTTTTTTTTCAGTAACAAAACCAGAAGACATCTTCCCTAAATAACTTTGTAAATCGTACATAAGTTAAATACTTTATCATACATTTTGTATAAAAAGTATATTATATGTTTCAAATATGTTAAAATTATATTTCTACACATCATTGCCCTGATGTTAAGAGAGCGAAAAGACCGCCCTTCGAGGCGGCTTTCGTTTTTTTTAAATACCAAACAGATATGGTATATTTATATAACAATGGTTCAAGATATTATTTACAAAGGTTTCAGATTTAAGCTAAAAGAAAGTGTTTTGGCTATGTACAGAAAGAAACAAATTGTAGAATACATATCTGTACCATCAGAATTCAGAAACTCTAACATTACATATTTTTTAGAAAGATATTTAGAAAGACATTACAATATAAAATCTAAAACAAAGTAACTTAACTTCATAATAAAGTTATAGTGTAGATTACACCAACAAATGTTGTGTGTTAAGAGAGATTATCAGAAAGATATCTCAATAAAGAAAGAGAATAAAATGAGTAATACTAAAATCACGTTGCCTATTCAGGCAATTCGTACATTAACTTCCTTAACTGATAAGAATGTTAAAGAATACTATGGGTATATTAGCTGTAAAGATTTGGCAGAGGCTGAAGAATTACCAGATACACCAAACCCTAGAAAGAAAGTAGCTGATAAAAGTTCATATCAAGAACTAGTAAATGCTATTACAGAAAAAAAACAAATACCAGACTTATTTATGTTTGCCTCTTTAGGTATTCATATACTAGCTGATAGCGCAGTTGTCGAGGATGATTCCATAACCATTACATTGTCAGATGAAGACGGCATTGTTAACGGAGGACATCTCTACGGTGCTATAAGAGATGAATTGAATACAATACCAAAAGATAGGTTTGTAAGAGTTTTCATAATGACTGGTGTCAAAGATGAGTCAACTAGATTAAATATTTCTATTGGTTTAAATAATTCTTTGCAAGTTAGTGATGAATCATTATTAAATCATAAAGGACAATTTCAGTGGATTAAAGACGCTTTTAAAAATACTCCATACGAAGATGCAATAGTTTATTTTCAAGGAGATGATGGAACTGTAAAAGTTAGAGATATCATATCAACAGTTTATTCATTGATAAAAGATGGAACAGAACTTATGATTGAACCTAATACAAAGATGCTTGCCTATGGTGGTAAGAATAAAATTGTAGATAAGTATGAAGAACAATATGACAACTACAAGAAATTTAAATCTAGTTTAAAAGATATTTATAGATTTAAAGACTACGTACAAGAAACTGCTTATCCAATGTGGTGCGATGCTACAGGGGAAACTAATGATGACAATCCGTTTATATTTTCTGCATGGAAAAACAATAAGAATCAAACATTGTTTATTGATGAAGATAAAGAAATGGAATATGTATTACATCAGGCAGTACTCGTTCCAGTTATAGCTTCGTTTAGAACAATAATTGCAATGGAAGGAAAATTTAATTATCACCTTGCTAAAAAAGTTTGGGATAATATTGGATTTAAATTAATGCAGAAAGCTGTAAGAATAGCTAGACAATATGACCAATTGAGACCAGTAGGTTATTTCCAACCAATGTGGGAAGAGATGTTTGAAGCAACTCGTTTAGAATTAAAAAGTCTAAAACAGAATAAGTTAGCTTCATAATAAAGTTATAATGTAACTATATTCGTCTACGGCTAACGCTGTAGTGAGAATACTTTTCAAAAGAGAATAAGGCCATCCTGTGAGGTGGCTTTCTCTTTTTCAATACCACTAGACAGAGGCTAAAGAGGTAATATTAAATCAGTCGGCATCCACACCGACCTCCTCCCATCATCGGCTCTCTTAGGAGAGCTGTATCTATAACAAAGAGCTGTTAGAATATTTAAATGCCTAGAGTGGAATGGGACCCAGAAAACGAAAGTTATAAAGAATTCAAACAACGTCGTTCTAAATCACATGGCGTATCTGGAATGGGTCAAAAAAAAAGAGAAGGCACTGGTAAAATTAATAAATCAGAGCTCAGAGAAAAATCTTTAAAACGTGCTAAAAATAAATGTGAATGGCCAGAATGTGATACAACTCAATGGTTAGAAATGGCTCATATTACAGGTATTGGTATGGGTGGTATGAACAGGGATATTTCAAACAGTGAAGGTAATGTAGCTATATTTTGTAAGTATCATCACGATATTTTTGATGGTAAAACTATATCTGGAGCAAAAAGAGAGTACACTAAATTTGTAAGAGCTTACTTGGGGAGATATGCCTAGATACGATTATAAATGTTTAGCTGAACATTGTGGACTAGTTAGTGAAATTATTCACAAGATAGACATTAATCCAGAGATTAATTGTCCTAAATGTCAGTCAGTCATGTTAAGACAGATATCAAAAAATGTTATGTTTGAAACCCCTGTGGATGTTGAGTGGGAAAAAGACCCCTCTGATTTATCTGTTAGTTCTTATGAAAAGTATCAGAAAGCAAAGAAAAAGAAATTTAGGTGGTAACAATGAGAGAATACAATTACGAACTTATTACTGAGGAAGAAAAAGAAAATATTATTAACAACGAGATTAAAAAACTAGAAGCTCAACATTGGGCTTTGTGTTTAATGGAACCTCATAAACTTCAGAATCCCGAAGAACATTTAGCTTGGCAACAAAACATAACGACACTAGAACAAGCTATGACTAATTTAAAAAGAAGAAAAGCAGAGTACTTAAATTAAGTGTCAAACGAATATGTAGCACAACTACCTCCTTTGCATGAAGCGCAGAAAAAAGTTGCACAATCTGATAGTCGTTGGAAAATTCTTTGTGCAGGAAGAAGATTTGGTAAAACTAGATTAGGCGTACAACTGTGTTTAGAAAATGCCTTAGCTGGAAAAAGAGCTTGGTGGGTTGCACCTACTTTTGCAATTGCTAGAGTTGGCTGGAGAGCAATAGAAAATGCAGCCTATTCATTTCCCGAAGAAATAAGACCTAAAATATCACTTGCTAATATGGAAGTTCATTTTCCGAACGGTGGATATATAGGTGCTAAATCTGCTGATAATCCACAACGTCTAAGAGGTGAAGGTCTTGACTTTTTAGTTATGGACGAAGCTGCATTTATAAAGCCAGAAGTATGGAGAGAAGTATTAAGACCAACACTGACTGAAAGAAAAGGTGGAGCGTTATTTATTAGTACTCCTATGGGCGTTGGTAATTGGTTTTACGATTTGTGGGAAACAGCAAACGAATTACCAAACTGGGAAAGATTTAAATTTTCAACTTTAGATAACCCTAGTATTGACCCAGAGGAATTAGAGAGTGCTAAAGCAGAAGTAGGTTCTATTGTTTTTGCTCAAGAGTATATGGCAGAGTTTGTTGAATCTGGACAAGCCATGTTTAAACCAGAGTGGTTTGCATACTACTCAATTAAATCAAACAATTTATGGATAGGTGGTGGAACTCAATGGAATCCAGAACAGTTAAGTTTTTTTGGTGCTGCAGATATTGCAGTTACAACAGCAGATGCTTCTGACTACACAGCAATTGTGAGCTTCGCTCAGACACCAGATATGAGAATATTTGTTAATGACGTTCAAAGAATAAAAGTTGAAGGACCTGATGTTGTTCCAGCAATTAGAGACATGTACAGAAGATATAATTGGAAACATGTTTTATTAGAAAAACAAGGTTTATCAAAACCCTTTACGCAAATGGCTCAAAGGAGTGGATTGAGAGTTATAGAAGTTTCTGCTGATAAGGATAAAATAACAAAGGCTTTGCCATTATCGGCTAGGATGGAGGCAGGAGATGTGTTGTTTCGAGCTGATGCAGCATGGGTACCTGATTTAGAGAGGGAACTTTTGACGTTCCCGCTTGGTGCTCATGATGATATGGTAGATGCATTAGCTTTAGGAGCACAACATCTGCAAAACAAAAGAACCTGGCAGGCTTTTTAATGGAACAAGAAAATAAAAGTAGATTTCAAAGAATTGTAGATATAATTAGACCTAACTCTGGTGGAGAAAAAGCACAGGGTAGATATAATCAGAACTACGGTTTGGATTCATCAGTATATGGTTACAATACTACTTCTGGATTTTGGGAAACAAAACAATTAGAAGAAATTGGTGATGGTTCTGCAAACTCAGCTGTTATTGCTTGTCTAAATGTATTATCAACAGCTTTCTCAGAGCCAATGTTACAAATTGTTAAAATGGACGAAGCTGGTAACAGAGATGTAGACTTCAAACACCCTTTATTTGATTTATGGAGAAGGCCTAATCCCTATATGTCATCTGGACTTATTAGTCATTATATTGTTTTAGCTTTAAACACAGTAGGAGATGCTTTTCTCTACAAGAATAGAAATACAAAAGGAGAAGTAGTTCAATTAGTACCACTAATGCCAAGTTTAGTTCAAGTAAGAGGCAACGATAAAGAATTAATAACGCACTATGAGTATTTTGTTCATGGAAGTGGTAATGCATTAGATTTACCATATGATGATGTTGTTCACATAAGACAAGGTATTGACCCTAATGACCATAGAAGAGGACATGCTCCACTTAAAGGTGTTTTAAGAGAAATTCTTGGAGACGAAGCTGCTGGACAATGGTCAGCTGCTTTATTACACAATATGGCTGTACCAGGAGTTGTACTTTCCCCTAGAAACGATGCCATGGGTGGACCAACAAGAGAAGAAGCTGAAGCTATTTCTGAGTCTTATAAACAAAAATTTGGTGGTGCAAATAGAGGACAGCCAATGGTCTTATCGGGTTCTATGAATGTAGATGTTGTATCTTTCTCTCCAGACCAAATGAAACTACAAGAACTAAGAAGACTCCCAGAAGAGAGAATATCAGCAGTTTTAGGTGTCCCAGCAATTCTCGCTGGACTCGGAGCTGGACTGGATTCGGCCACGTATAATAATACAAGTGAATTAAGAGAATTCTTTACTGAACAAAAACTTATTCCTTTATGGAAAACTGTTGCAAATGAACTAACACATCAATTACTCTTACCAGACTTTGGTGAAAAAGAATACATATGTGAATACGATGTAAAAGAAGTTAGAGCTTTGCAGGAAGACATGGACGAACTTTATAAAAGAGTTAATACAGGTGTTCAAGGTGGATGGATAACAATAGGAGAAGCAAGAAGAGTTGTGGGTCTTGAAACAGATGATAGGCATGATATTTACTTAAGACCTCTTAATATGATTCAAATAAACGAAGAGGGTCAACCTTTATTAGAAAGAGATAGAGTCATGTATGACGGAGAAGACCCTAAATCGAAAGCAATATTAGATTCAACTGCTGTACCTCCTGAATCTTCTAGGGAGCCACGAGTACAAAGAACAGAAGAACCTAGGGGGGAAGAAAAATATATTGCTCAAATGCCTAGTGGTGCTTACTGTGTATTAGAACACGAAGATAACAAAGTTGTAGAATGTTTTAAAACTAGAGAAGAGGCAGAAAAGTTTTTAGCTTCTATGAAAAAAGATTTTGAACCTGTAGATGAATTAAAAGTATCACTTGAAGAAGCTGAAGTTTTATATGAAAAAGAATCTGAAATGTTTAATCCTTCAGAAAAGAAAGAAAAACCTAAAAAAGATAGAACTAATTTCCCTAGCTCTGGAGATGATATGGCGATAAGGATTTCAAATTCTAAATACAAACAATTTTCATATTCATATGCAAAAGATTTAAAAGAAAACTGGCCAGAAATTTGGAGACTAGCAGGTAACGGTGGTAATCCGCCAACATCTTTTACAGGTAATGATGCTTACAGTAGATGGTCTAAATATCAATCTGGAGACAGAAGTGAATCAGTACTTAACTGGGTAAAAAGAAGAGAACGTTACATGGGCAGACATCAAAATGATAATAGATTAAATGGTGTTATTGCAGCAATCAAATGGGGTGGTGTTCTAAATATAGGTGTTCCTAAAATGAAAGCAGAAATTAATGAAAGAAAGAAATTAGTCAGAGAACGACGAAAGAAATCTTTAGAATATCAAAAACAAATGATTGATGAATTCTACCTTTCTAAAGTTAGTGGGACTATTAAAAAAACACTCACTAATAAACTTAAGGAACACAATGCTAAAAATCCAAAGTACACCGTAAGGTTAAGTACTCTTATAAGGGTTTTTAATAGAGGTGTCGGTGCTTATCGAACAAACCCTGGTTCAGTGAGAGGTAATGTTACTGGTCCTGAACAGTGGGGAGTAGCGAGAGTTAATGGGTTCTTACACGCTTTGCGTACAGGACGATTTAAGAGAAAGCCTTACGATACAGACTTGTTGCCTTCTTCTCACCCTCTCTCATCTAAAAAGAGTGGGATGAAAGCTTCTAGTGTTAAAGTAGGTCAATCTGTTTCTTGGTCAATAAAAAAGGACCCAGACCCACCTTCTACAGTTCATGGTATTGTAACTTCTGTTAATAATGAAAAACAAACTGCAACTATGATGGTATGGGCAATAATGGAAGATGGTTCACATAAAAGAACAGATAGAAGTGTTGTGATGCCAATATCTATGCTTAGAGTTATAAAAGATATTACCAAGGAAAAGACACATAATTTGGCTTCTAGTTGATATTATAGTTACATAACTTAGTAGGAGTATTCTAACGACATGTCAAATAGAGAATTAAAAAGTATAGACCTAGAGTTTAAAGAAGAATCAGAAGGGAAAGTAAGTGCTGTATTTTCAGTATTTAACAACTTAGATTCAGATGGTGATATTGTTCTTCCGGGTGCAATAGAATCAGGATTTAAATCAGGTTCAGTTCCTATGGTATGGGCTCACAAGTGGGACATGCCAATCGGAAAAGGAAAAATAATAGAAGATGGTAGTAAAGCTACTTTTGAAGGAGAGTTCTTTATGGACACTGAATCTGGAAAAGAAGCATACAACATTGTAAAAAATATGGGCGACTTACAGCAATGGTCATTTGGTTATAAAGTAGATGATAGTGAAAGAGGTACGTTTCAAGATGGCGAAAAAGAAATTGATGCTCGATATCTAAAAGGACTTACAGTCTTTGAAGTATCACCAGTTTTAGTAGGAGCAAATCAAGAAACTTATACTATGGCTATAAAGTCTAACAATGATTTACTAAAAGAAATTTCAAAAGAACCAGAGGATGAAGTTAATTCTGAGTCTGAGGACGAAATGCCTGAAGAAAAATATTCAGGAAAAGATTTATTCAAAACAGCGGAAGAAGCTGAAGAACGAGCTAAAGAATTAGGTTGTTCTGGTAGTCACGAGCATGAGCACGATGGTACAGTTTTGTACATGCCTTGCAAAGACCACCCAGCTTACCTTGCTTCTATAGAGAAATCTATGAGAGAAGAAGAGGAAAAGAATTCTGCTGAAGTAGAGGAAAAAGATGTTGAGAAATTAACTTTCTCACAACAAGTCAAAGATGTGCTTGCTGCATTGGACGACTTAATGGCACGAGCTAACGCCATTGCGATGTTACGTGCTAAGGATGGAAGGAAAATGGGAATAAAAGCTACTGACGCTTTACGCGCAGTGCAAGAATACCTTACAGAGGCTAGTCAAGAAATTGATTCATTTATTGGAAATTATTCTGATGATGAAATAGCTGAAGCTGAAGAGACTATCTCATCAGAAGTTGAAGTTGAAGCAGAGGGTTCTCCCGATGTTGAAACTGTTGAAGTCGAAGTTGAGGAAGAAGTTATAGAAGAAGAAGCTACTGAAGCTGTTGAAGTTGAAGTAGTCGAAACTGAAGAACTAGTTCCTGTAGCTGAAACTACTGAAACTGCTGAAGAGGAAGAAGACTTAGTTGATGAGGAATTTGACGCACAGTGGATAGAGAGTCAACAATTATTAGCTGAAACTGTGGATATCGAAATAGAAGTATAAATTAATATCACAGGAGAATATCGTGAAATCAAATGAGATAAAAGAGCAAATCGCTCAATCTCGTGAAGAACTTAAAGGCGTATTCGACGCATCTCAGGACGGCAAGTACACACCTGAGGCCAAAGAGAAAATCAAAGGTCTCAACTCTGAACTAGCTGGACTTGTTGATGATTTAAAAGTCGAAGAAGCTAAAGTTTCAAACGAAAAAGCAATGGAAATTGCTAACGAACCTGTCAACACTGTTCCACAACCTGAAGTATCAGGAATGGAAGCTCCAAAATCTATTGGAGAACACCTAGTAAATACAAATGCTTATGAAGCATATGTAAACAATGGTGTTAAAGGTGTAGATTCAAATGTTGAATTTAAAACAACTTTGAATACAACAGGTTACGCTCCAGAGAGCTTAAGAGCTCCTGGTATCCTGGAAACCGCTTTAAGAAATCCAGACAGCGTTATTGGATTGTTTGACCAAATTCAAACAACACAAAATGCATATGTTTATCTTGAAGAAACAACATTCACAAACAATGCTGGTTCAGTTGCTGAAGCCGCAGACATTAGTACATCTAATGAAGGTGCTTTAGCTTTTACAGAAAGAACAGAATCCATCAGAAAGATGGCTACATTCTTGCCTGTAACTGACGAGCTTCTAAGTGATGTTGCTGGAATCCAAGGTTATGTTAACTCCAGATTGTCAACAATGATGAAGTTAAACATGGACAACCAACTCCTTAACGGAAATGGTTCCGCACCTAACTTGACAGGTGTTTTAAACAAGTCAGGAATTAATACATTTGACTATACAGGTGACCCATATGGTGGGGAACTTGGAAAATTAGGTCAAATTTATCAAGCTATCACTGAAATTAGGAAAGATGCATTTGTAGAACCAGATGCAATCGTCTTACATCCATCAGACTGGTATGACCTTGTCACATCAGTTTCAGATGTTACAACAAGCGGTTCAAAGAACCCATTGTTTGTAGTAGCTGGCGGATTTGGTGATAACCCAGCTCCAAGAATTTGGGGTCTTCAAGTAGTACCTTCAACAGCTATTGCTGCTGGAACAGTACTTGTGGGTAAATTTGGCGGAGGCGACGCTGCTCAAGTAATAATGAGAGAAAACGTCGACCTTGCTGTATCTGATAGCCATTCAGACTTCTTTGCGAAGAATCAATTGGCAATTAGATTAACAATGCGTATGGGTTTTGCAATTTATAGACCAACCGCATTCTGCACAATTACAAATATGTAATTGAGATTATTTGTTTCTTGGGGTTAGTTCGTACTAACCCCAAAAACAATTGGAGGAGAAAATGTTTGAAAGAGATTTACAACCTTTTGGACTTATAAAAAGAAGTAAAGAATTTTTTAAAACATCTGAAGATATTATTGAATCTTTTAGAGTTAAAATCAAACCAACAACGGAGAATATAAATGAGTTACAACAAGCCGAAACCGAAGAGGAATAAAAAACCAAAAATTCGCAAGAGATAAGGTAGGATTAATTATTATGTACAAAGTATTAGAACAAAACGTTTATAAATTACCTGACGGAAAAATCTGGAAAGGTTCACCTGCTGATTTACCTACAGCACAAGCAGACTTAATTGCTAAAGCTGGTAAGGAATATCCAACAGAGTGGCTTAAAGAACAAGGTGCTTTAGAAGTTAAGAAAGCTCCTGCTAAAAAAGAAGCTTCTGAAAACAAAGAAGCTCCTGCTAAAAAAGCACAAAAACCAGTTGAGAATAAATCCGTCAAAGTAACAGACACTAAATCAACAGACAAGTAAAACAGGAGCTCTAGAAAATGGCTTTCTGTACTGCTACTAATGTAGAAGCATATATGCAGTTTGATATTGATTCTGATTTAGAGTCTCATCTTACTAATAATATAATTCCATTAGCTGATTCTGTAATTAAAGAGTACGTCGGTTATGACGTAGAACAAACAACTCAAGTTGAAACTTTTACAGGTGACCAAACTAAAGAATTATTTTTAACTCATCTTCCTGTTAACTCAATAACATCAGTCGTTGAAGATGGTTTTACACTAACAGCTGGTAATGAAGAAGACTTTGTATCTTTTTCAAATGGAAGACTTCAAAAAGTAGGCATGAGATGGTCTTATGCTAAACCTCAAAATATAGTAGTTACCTATAATGCTGGATATTATCCACGAGGCTCAGGTAATTCACCAGAGTTACCGATACAGTTTAAAGCAGTATCTGAAAGAGCATCTGCAAGACTACTACAATCATCTTTAATAATCGCATCACAACAAGAAGCTGGGGATGTACAAGGACAATCTTCAACAGAAGTTTCTAACTTCACACTAGGAGATAGTCAAAGAATAGGTGACTATTCTATACAATATCCAGGTTCTTTAAATCTCAACTCTACAGCTGTTCTCACAGGAACTGACATGTCTTTGTTAGCTCCTTTTAGAAGACAGTTTTTTGTATGATATGCCAGCACATTTCAATACAAGACATTTAATAGACACAATAACGATACAGCGAACTGCTGGAGTAACTGTAGATGAAAGAGGTGTTGAATCAGATTCTTGGGTAAATACTTCTTCAGCTGTCAAATGTAGGTTAATTAAAACAAGTGAATCAGAAAATAGAGACGGAAGAAACACAGTAGTACAAACTTTTGGATGTGTAGTTCCTGGAAATACTGACGTAAAAGCTTCAGATAGAATATTTGACGGAACTAAATATTATGAAATACAAAGTGTTACAGAAGCTAGAAAAAGAGATGGCGGAATATATTATAAAAATTTAAGCTTGCTTCATAGAGAATAACTATGGCTTTGTTTAGCTCTTCAAGACAATTAAAACAACCTAAAGAAAAACTATATAGGGGTCTTAAAATTGGTGGTGACATAGGGGCAGCCACAGGAATTAAAACTAGCAAAATACGTGGTGTTGGTTATGACTTTTTAGATACAAGTAACACCAAAGATGCAGTTATAAGACAAATGAATGGAGAAGGTCAATCTGTAGCTAGACGTTTTTCTTTCAAGGGTGCAGCTAAAGTTATGAATAGTGCATTTAGTTCCCTTGCTCCTGACATTGGTGGACTTGGCGGTAGGGCTATGAATGTAGCCTATGGTAGAGCTTCAAAGAGAGCTCTTTCATATATGGATAGAGTTTTATTTAGAGCCAAGTTAGAAATTAATCCTAAAAGAATGGACATGGCTATGCAGAGAGAGTTAACAAAAATTAATAGTCCATTAACCAAGTGGCAAAGAAGTACACATGCACTTGCTGTAGCAAATGCTCCAGACCCATATGCTACTGCCAGAGCTCAAAAAGCTTTAAGAGGAGATGAAAGTTTTGCTGATTTAAGAAAACATGATGATATACTTTCTGCTTATTCTACAAAAAATTACACTCCTGAAGAAATAGACCAGTTAATACAAAAGGCTGACTTAGATGAAATTATGTCATCAAAAGTAAGAAAGCCTCAAAACATAGAGCAAATACATCATCCAGACAATATAAAAACAACATCTTACACATCTGAAGAGGGTCAAGTAACTGTATCATCAGCAGCAACAACGACAGCAAAAGAGTTAGACAACCTTGTAGATTCACTTGACGAGGAGTATTTTGATTTTTTAGTAGAAGGACAAGGAGTGACCTATGGTTTTGGTGCAGCGGGAAATGCTACTCATGAAGAATTAGTTGGAGCAGCAGGAGAAATGATGAAAGCTGCGTCAGAAGTTATAAAAAATACACCATTAACTAATCATGCAGAATTGAAGTCAGGTCAAATTCAATATATAATTGCAAGCACACTTTTAGAGAAAGCTAGAAACGGAACTGATTTAAGCAAGAGTGGTAAAGTTAGACAAGCTGCAAGAAAACTTAGAGGTGACTTAATTGTTCAGGGTACAACCAAAAGAAGAAGATGGGTCAGAGATGGCTTTGTAGATGGAGATATATCAGATGAAGACTTAAAGTCTTTTAGACCATCCTCTAGGTCTAAACCAGGAAAAGTAGAACTAGTAGAAACTACACAAATTAAAAAAAAGAAATACCAAAGTAAAAAAGTTGAAATACCTAATTCAGACATAAATATAAGTGGTACTGTTAGCACCACATTTACTGCAAATAGACAACGTCATAATTACGTACCCACCAGAAGTCACATACAAAGAGCTATACATTCACTTGAGCCAGATTTAAAAAATAAGAAAAGTCTTATCTCTTTTTATGTTGATTTTGGTGGCAAGACAGCCAAATCCAAATATGCTGACAATCAAAGAGATGCTTATCAAATAGAGTTCGGAGGACCTGCTACAGATAAAAGAGGTTCATTACATGAAAGAACAGATATGTTTACTTTTGTTCCCAGTTTGTTTATCTATAGGAGTGCAATGAATGCAGCAAAAACAATAGGTTTAGGAGAAGGAGTATCAAGAGGTCAAAAATTTAGAATGAGTGGTTCTGACCTTGGTATCTTAATGAATAGCAAGAAATTTAAAAAAGATATGGATAGAAACAGTTTGTCTGGTTCTACACAATTTTTAAAAGACGATGCTTCAATAGCTATGAAAATATCTTCAGCAACAGCAACCAGAGATTCCAAAATGGTACTAGACGACTTAGCTGCCACAGTTAAAACAAATAAAGCAGGTGCATTAAAAACTCAGAATGGAAATTTAATACTTAGTGCAGCAGATATAGGTATAGATACAAATAGCTTAGAAATTTTAGATGACATACTAACTCCAGCTATTTTTGGTGGCAGAAGCAGCTACATTAAAAAAAGCACAAATAATATTAACAGGGAGCCTTTTGCAAAAGCTATTGATGATTTTGATTTCAGAGGTAGTTCAAAAGGTAACTTCTTTGAAGTAGAAAGACAAGCATCTAATTTATTTAGAGAGAAGGGTAAAGAGCTAGGAAGGTATACACAAGTAGATGGTGAAACTTACAATGTTGCTCCGTATTCACTTATTAGAAATGGTATTGACCTAGATAGGTTAATTTTAAGTGACCTTGGTGATGACGTACTTGAGGCAGCACCTGATATGGCGACAAGAAAACTTTCTCAACTTGGACTAATAGCTCAGGGCGAAAAAGTAAGAAATGAATTTATATTTACTTTTAAACAAAAATTTAGAGAAATGGCAAAAGGCTCAGTAGATGAAGTAGCACTTGATAATGCAGCTCACAAAGCAGTAACTGAAGCATTCGATGTGGCTCGAGCACGTATTGCACAAGTTGGTGGAGGTGAAGACATAATGTCACTAATAGGAAATGCTGACGCTATTGCTAGTGCTTTATTACAACATATGGATAGATTTGGAAAAATGGGAATGGGCAAAGGTAAAAGAAAAAGTGCTACCACAACAACATTTGACGAAGTCGATGAAAGAATGGTCAAAAGATTAAGAGATGGTGAACCAACTTTTAGAGATTTCGTTGCTTTACTTAATGATAAAGCTCACTTAAGAGCAATTTTAGATGTTGATGCTGTTGAATACGGTGCATCTGGAAAAATGAAAATTAAATCTCCAGATGAAATTAGGAATCAAATTCAAACTAACTTTAACACACTTGGTGCATTTCGTGATGATGCTCTAAACGTTGACACTAGTGACTTACCTAATGTTAGTGGTAAAAGAAAGAAAAAATCAGGTTCAACTCCTAGAAGCTCAAGTTTAGATGAAGCCAGAGCTGGAGACCCTAGACCAATAGACGACAATGGATTAATTCCTACCTCTGGAAATATTGTTTATGATGACATAGTTAAAAAAATTGGAGGAATAGAAACTAAGAAAAAACAAGAAAAAGCATTTTCTCAAGTTATTGGTGCTGTAGAGAATGGTAGAAAAATAAATAAACAGACTGTTTACTTAGAAGTAGTAGATGCAACAGAGCTTGTAATGAGTAAAGGTTTTTTAAAACAGGGTTACATTGAACATGCTAGAAAAAGACATGAAGAGTTTTCTATATCTCAAGGAGTTCCGTTTACGCCTGATACAACACTAGTAGGGATACAGAGATACATAGCTAGCCTAGCACTCAAATCAGATGCTTTTAATACTCGAATGAGACAAGAAGATGCAGAAAACGAGTATGATGATTTAGACCTAGATGACCCATTTGCAGGATTTTAGGTGTTAACATAAACTTATGCCAAATACTAGAGACCAAAGCCAGTTAGTACCACCTGATGCAGAGATTATTGCAAGAGAGTGGGCTTTAAATGAAACTCTAATAACAGATATATGTGGAACTAATATTGCCACAAGGCTTCCACGAAATGCAAACTTACCTTTTTTAGTCATGTTTAGAGCTGGTGGAGCTTTAATTAATCCTAGAAGTGAAGCTCATATACAATCAGCACTACTTCCAATGGAAGCATATGCAGGAAGATGGGGTGGTTCAAGTAATGATAAGCCTTTTGCAGATTACAGTGCAGCAATGTCTTTAGCAAATGCTACGATTCAAGCTGCATTCAACTATGCTAATGGGTATGTAGTAACGGATACGTCCAGTACTAAAGCCAAAATTTATGGTTTTGACGTAGTTCAGTTCCCTACTCGAATTGAGGAAGTTGGAACAGGACTAGGAAGATATTCATTCGCTTTGGCAATGACTTATAGAGCTGTATAGGATAGATATGAAAAATGAAAATAATAAAGTTTGGGTAAAATTACACCCGCTATTTAATCGCAATAAAGCGAGAGATGTAGTGTCTGGTTATATTTTTACTCAAGATGATGCGGTTGAGATTGGAGAATCTGACTGGAATAGGTTAAAGGAAAAAAATTGGTATCTCAAAGGAGATGCTTATCCTTTACTTATTGAAGCTGATTCAGAGTCTTCAGCGGAAGACAATGAAACTGATGATGCTCCGTGGGAAGCTGACAATGAGAACTCTTATGAAGATGAGAGTATCTTGCAAGATAGTATAAGCGAAGAAGAATAACAGGAGATAAATTATGCCAAGTACAAATGGTACAATATCTGAAGTTATTGTCGGAACTGGTGTACTTTACGTAGCTGCCATTGCAAATGATGGCAATACTGCAGGTGGAGGCGACTATGTAGCCTTTCCAGCAGATAATGGTTCTGGAGCATGGGCTGACCCTGCTTCAGGCTGGGTAGACGTAGGATATTCAGAAGACGGTTGGACTCTTGAAATGGATAAAACATTTGAAGACATAATGGTTGCTGAAGAAATAGACCCAATTGCTACATTTAAGACAGCACAAGAAGTTAGACTAACAGGTGAGCTTGCTCAGTCTGGTATGACTAACTTACAAGTTGCATTAGGCGGCGGAACATTCACAGAGAATGATACCACTGACTACGCGACTGGTTACGATAGTTTGAAACCACCAGCAACTGATGACTTTGATGAAAAATCATTGTTATTAATTGTAGATGGTCCTGCTGGAGCAGATAGACATGTAGAAATTCCACGTTCTGTAAACGTTGGAGCTTTCTCAATGGCTCATCAAAAAGCCCCACAGAAAGTCGTAATAGCAGTTGAGTTTAAAGTACTCAAACCAAAAGCGTTACAATCAACAAATCAGTTTACTGACTTGTTTAGAATCGTTGACAATACAAACGATAGTGACGTATTCGACATTAACTAAATAAATTAAATAATGGATTATAGGAGAGGTGAGGATGCCTGACGAACAAAAAATGAAAGACTTTGATGCTGCCTTAAAGGAAGCAGACAAAGGTGAACTTAACTTTAAGTTAAACGATAAAGAATATAGCGTATCAGCTGAAATTCCCGCAAGAGTAGTTCTTGCTCAAATGAGATTCATGGATGAAGATGGAGGATTACCAAGTAATTATGTACCAGATTGGCTTGAATCTTTATTGGGAAAAACATTAATGGACGAAATCATTGATGGGGGAGCAACATGGCCACAGCTTGAAGCTCTTTTAAATTGGCTTTTAGATGAATACGGTATAGGTTCTGAAGATGAAGAGACTGTCGAGTCAGAAGGAGACGAAGACGGCCCAAAATAAGTTTCTCCTATATAGATATAATCTCTAAATGGGGAGCAGTAGAATCAGACTTTTTAAGATTTTACAACATTGATAACCCACTAGATTATCCATGGAGAAAATTTATGAACAACTTATCTCATTTACCTGTAGATAAATCTATATTCTATGCACCTATGTATAACGCTTTTATGAATGGTGAAGAGTATTCCTCAGAAGACCCTACCAAGCCTCCTAAAGGTTGGTGGAAAAAGGAACTCGACCAAATACGAGGAAGAAGAAGACCACGCTCTAGAATGAGTTTAGACGATTTCGTTGAACAATCAGGTGGCGCTAAGAATTAGATAGGAAGTTAAATGGCAATAGAAGCAGCAAAGGTAAGGGCCACCCTTGATGTTGGCTTTGATAATAAAAGCTTAAATAGAGCTACACGTGATGTAGATAGAGCTATGAACCGAATGGCTCAAAACTCTAAAGCCCAAGCTCAATCTGTAAAAGCTATGACACCAGTTTTCGCTGGTATAGGTGGAGCTTTAGTTGCTTCATTCGCTGTAGGTGCAGCAGCAGCCGCAAAGTTTGAACAACAATTCGCAGATGTAAAAAAGACTTTAGACGTAAAAGGTGAAGGCAGAGAAGTCGAAAGACAGTTTGCAAATATTGCAAAAGAAATAAGAAACATTGCTAAATTTTCCCCTGCTACAGTAGAGTCTTTAAATCAAATAGCTGCAATTGGTGGACAGTTAGGTATTCAAGCTAATAATATAGTTAAGTTTACTGATACTATTCAAAAACTTACTGTTGCTACAAACCTAGGTGCAGAACAAGCAGCACTATCTCTAGCAAGACTTCAAAAAATAACTGGACTAGCTACTAATGATTTAGATAACCTAGCTTCCACACTTGTTAAGTTAGGTAATAACTTTGCAACTACTGAATCAGAAATTATCACTGCTGCTACACAGATAGCAACAGCAACTGCAGGTACCTCAAATGAATTTAATAATGCAGCAGTTGATGCTTTAGCATATGCAACTTCATTAAGAGCAATAGGTCAGCCAGCACAAGCAGGTTCCACAGCAATAATCAGATTGATTGGTGTAGTAGATAGAGCTGCTAAATCTGGAGGACCAAACTTATCACTATTAGCAAAAACAGCAGGTATGACTGAAGATTCATTTAGAGCACTTGAATCTGTTGACCCAAATAGAGCTATTGCTTTATTCTTAGCTGGTCTAGGAGATTTAGAAAAAAGTGGTGGGGATGCTATTGGAGTTTTGGAAGATTTATCACTAGGACAAATACGTTCTAGGAGGGCCTTGATGGCTTTATCTAGAGCGCAAGAAAGTGTTGGAGGTAAATCAACACCACTTCTTATAGCTGCTCTTGATATGGCTAACCAAGAATTTTTAGAAAATAATGCACTTCTAACAGAAGCAGAAAGAAAATACGAGACTGTCATATCACAAATAGGAATGCTAACTAATACAGTTCAAGATGCTGGTATAGAATTTGGTTCACAATTTCTTCCTGCTGTAAATAATGTAATTCAAGGATTGTTATCTTTTGTCACCGCAACCTCAGATATAGGTAAAACGGTTACAACCTTAACAAAATTTTTAGGTACAGCTTTTGGAATTATACAGTTTACTAAAACAGCTAGAAATAACTTTAAACTTTTAGCTAAAGATACTGAAATGTATGCAGCTTCTCTAGCTGTTGCTACAGGACAACAAGCTGCTTTCACTGCACAGCAGACAGCATTTCTTGCTGGGATTGGTGGAAGACGTGGTGGTTTAGTATTTAATACAGGCAATCCTCTTGCAAAACCAGGTAGAGTTACAGATGTTAGTGGTGAAAAACTTCAAGAAAAAGCAATTGGAAGAGTTAATCTTGCAAGGAAAAAGGGTATTCTTTTAATACAAAAAACTATAAACAGTCTTACTAAGTTAGTAACTGTTCAGGCCCAGCTGAGCCGTTCAAAGCAACTTCAACTTACAGCAGGTACACCAGTAGTACAGACACAGTCAAAACGTAGTGTTAGTGCACAAGGTAGCTCAACATCAAGAACTGGTGAATTCGCTCCTACGAGTGATGCTCAAATTAAAAGACTAGCTTTTGAAAAAAAACTACAACTATCTATAAATAAAACCAATTCTGAACAATTAAAAGGAGTCAAAGGTTTTATAAAAGGTACTCAACAAAAAATAAACAAACAGAAAGAATTAATAACTACATTTATAAAGTCTCGAAAACTACAAAAAGCTGCTTTTACAGAAACTATTCCTTTGAGAGAAAGAGAATTACAAAGTTACACTAGGTTAACATTAGCTCAAAAAGTGTTTAGCAAAGGAACTTTAGAATTAGCGTCACATTATAAAATATTACAAACGTCTGGATTAAGTTATTGGAAACAGATTGGCTTAATGACAAAAGAAGGTATTACGTTACAACAAATGTACAATGCTCAACTTGGTAAGACGGTCACTTTATCTAAAGGGGCACAAGCAGCTGCTGCTACTTTATCTTTAGGTATACAATCTGTAGCCGTTGCTATAACTGGAGCAGTTAAAGCTTTTGCAAGAATGGCTGTTTATTTAGCAGCATTTCAATTTATATTTCAAATTTTTGAAAGAGCTGGTGCTGCTCAGAGAAGTATAGAAGCATTAACACAAGGACAAGGTTCTGTCGTTGAAAATACTTTAGAACTTAGTAAAGCAATGGCAGACTTAGAAGCATTAAAAGCTATTAGAGCTGAAGAATCTAGACTTGGTGCAGATGAACAAATTCTAAATACTATCGATTCAAGAATAGCTAATATTACTAAAGCTATAGAGGTTGGTAAAGAAGGTATAAAACAATCTTCAGCTGACTTACTTTTACCAATGTTAGAATCTGCACGAGGACCAGGTGGTGATATTGATTTTCAACTGAAATCCACTGCAGCATTACTCGGTAGAGACATAGATACCTTTAAAGACCAGTATTCACGTTCCTTATCAGGTCTTGTCACAGATATAGACAATGGTCGACTTCCAACTATTAATACAATTTTAGATGATTTACTTGGGGATGAAACAGCTTTTGGACCAGAGCTAGGTGAAAAACTTAGAAAAATTAATAGAGAATTCGATGGAGGAGTTCTAGGAGCAATAGACCAAGCTTTTTCAAATTCTTTATTTGGAGGTCCTGATACAGAAGAACTTATAGATGGGGAAGCAGGTAGATTTTTAGATTCAGTCAACTCTGCTTTGACTAAGATTACTGGAAGAGAAAATAAGTTTACTGCTAAAGCAGGTGGAGCCTTTGGAATATCTGGAATTATGGATGAAACTTTTGAAGCTGCAGATAAAATAAAAGGAAGTAAAGCTTTTGAAAATATCCTCGGTGATTTAAGTAAAGAAGAATCTATAGAAATTGCAGCAGGTTTAGATTTAGTTGCAGACACTTTAACAAAAGTCTCTGGTCTTACTCTTAAAGAAATAATTGATGGTGGAGAAATACAATTTAAAAAGACTGCTGCTATTGTTCAAGCAAGAATCTCTTATTTAAACAAGACACAGAAAACTCTTGTAGCATCTGGAGCTCTTGACTTTGATGCACAAATTGATGCAGCAAAAGATTACGAAGGTGCTGCTGAACTAGTTGCTCGACTAACTAAAGAACAGTTTGGTTCTGCTGCTGACAATGTTAAAAATATGAGAGAAGAACTCGGTATGACCGATGAAGCTTTTATAACTATTATAGAAACGATTGAAGACCAATTAAAAAATGGTATGGAAGGTGCCATAAATATATTTAGGGATGCACCTGAAAAGATGTTGGGAACTTTTGAAGATTTTGCTTTAAGACTTAAAAAGAAGATAAGTCTACAGTCTGAATTCAGTGAACTTGTAAAAGAACTTTCAGTATTCGCACCTTTATTAGCAAAACAATTCGCAGAAGTTGGACCAGCAGCTATGGACCAATTAAAGGCAGCTCTGGCTACACCACAAATGGCAGGTACTGTTGAAGCTCAGTTACTACAAAATGTTGGACCAGAACTACAGGAACAAGTAAGGAGAGCCATAAATGATGGAGTTGTTGATGGTTCAATTAATGAAGATGCTTACGGATTAGGTGGGGATTTAACCGCTGGAATTATTGCAGGTATCGAGTCTAAAAAAGATGACATGGTTGGAATCTTTAGAGATGTATTTATAAAATCTATAGAAGAAGTAAAAGACTACTTAGGAATAAAATCACCATCTATGTTTACAATGAGACAAATTGGTATGCCTATGATTGATGGTGTTATTGCTGGTATAAAAAGAAAAGCTCCAGATTTAGAAGCATCTTTCAAAGAAATATTTAAAAACTTACCATTAACAATACAAGATGTTGTTTCTCAAGCTCAAAAAGATTTTTCAGCATTAACACAACTTACTGGAGCAATCAGAGGAGTTGCACAAGCACGAAGAGGACTAATTACCGCAGAACATGAATATCTTCAGGTATTAAGGGACAGAGCTACTTTCCAAGAAAGACTAACAAAAAATACAGAAGCTCTTAGAAAAGCAGAAATATCTGGTCGAGTTAATAATATTACTGTCAAGGAAGAGATAGGACTTCTTAGAAATAAATTAGACATACAGAAACAAATAGACAAAATAAACGGTGTAAGAACTGCTGGAGAAAACTTAGCTATATTTAAAAAAGAAGAAGAACTAGCTGACCTTAGACTTCTAAACAATAAAGGTGTTGTAAGCAATCTAGAACTTGCCGCTGCTGAAGAAGATTTATCAGCAATGAAAGGTGAAAACTTATCAGATGATGAAAGAAAATTATCATTACTTGAACTAACGCAAGCTCAAAAAGATAACAGTCAAGCTATAGAGGACGCAAAAGCTATTAGCGATGAGTTAGTTAGTCTGCGTCAAGAAAATAATAGATTGATAGAAGAAGAAGAGTTGCTAGATGTTGACTTAACAATTGCAACTAATTCTTTAGGTGAAGCTAAAGAAAGAGTGCTAGATGCTGATTTAAGATTAGAATCTGCAAGAGCAGCCTTTAATTTACAGATAGCAAGTGATGGAGAATTTGTTACTAGACTTTTAGGACTGACTGATAGATACAACGACTTAGGTAACGCTGTTAAATATACTTTAGATAACATAGGTGATTTGAGTGGTCTAGATACAGCTGCTACAAAACCAATAGAAGACGAAGTTGTTAAGCAGTTAGAAAAAGACGACCCCGATTCAGAACCAATAATCGAACCTTCAAGTCCAAGTAAAAAAACAAATCCTAAAAGAAATCCTTTTAGCAATCAGGTTCCTAATTACACTTCTCTTCCTGAATATATAAAAGAGCAAATAAGAGAAGTTTCTTCTAGTGCTCTATATGGATTACCAGATTATATTACTGGTATGGCAATGGGTGGACGCGTTAAAAAATATAAATATGGAGGTCGTGGAGATGTAATGAAACGAGCTCTTGTTGGCGAGTATGGTCCAGAAGAAGTAAAATTCATACCTGGAAATGGTTTCTTAGTAAAACCACTTTCTACTGGTGGAGGTGGTACTGTTGTACAAAACCTGAATGTAAATGTAACAGGAGTTCCATCAGACCCAATATCTGCTAGAAAAGCAGCTCAACAAATAAGTAAAGCTTTAAGAAAGTTAGATAAAGAAGGTAATGCGGGAACAGGATTAAGGAGAAATTAAATGGCTAATCAAGTACACATTGGAAGAGTAAGCTTAACATCACCATCACAATTAGGTTTTGAAGGTAGTGGAGGAAACAGAACTCTAAATATATCTGGTAAACTAGCAGAAACTAATTTAGAAACTGCAAAATATATTAGAGACGAATTAGTGTCAATGGCTCAATCTGGTTACTACGTTCCTTTTGAATATGATGGGGATTCGAGTTTCAATGGCTTCGTAGAGGTATCTAGTTCAAATATAGACATTTCTAGATACAGTATCGGCGGTATTAATTATTCAGTAGATATGAAATATCTAGGAAAAGTTGGTGAAGTAGTTAAAGAATCAGTTATAACAGGTAAGCTTTTAGATAATGACCATGGTATAACCTCTACAACTCAACAGTTTCATACTCCTCCAGCTAATCATTACAACTATTATCATACAAGCAATCCAGAAAGCAACGTAAGAGTTGCTGCTGATTTAACGACTACAAACACACAAGATTCAGTTAATTTATATTTTAAAACAAGTCAGAATCTTCGTACTGAAAATGCACAGTTTCATGTAAACACTTCAGACTTTTATAAAGGAGCTGTAAAAATAACAACAAACAACTTAACCAGAAACGGTCTTAATAGCCCTAATAATCCAGGAAACTCTGTAATAGAGAATGGAATAATGAGAATCGTTATAGGTAATCAACCCACTCAAAGTAGGTTTACTACTTACATTTGGGACCAATCAGCTTATCAGAGTGATTATGAATACTCTATACATAGAGGCACACCTACATCTGGACAACAACTATCAACAGAATTTAGAGGATGGAATACTATACAAGTATTGAGAAACCTACCTGAGCTAGGAATAATTAGGCTTACCTCTAATTATGAAGCAGACGGACAGGGAAGACTTACTGTAGACATTTCTTTAAGAAGAGGTGCTCATCATGCTTCAGTAATAATCAACCAATCTCCAGCAGTTTCAAGATTAAATCTTGGACTATCATCAGCAACAGCAATGACTTCTTCAACTGGTTATTTAAAGAAAACATCTTTAGATGTAGATGGTAATAAAGTTATATTTGGTTCGCCTTCAACGTTCAGTTCAGATACAACTAGGGGTTTAATTTACCCAAGTGCAGCTGGTACTCAATTTAAAGCTTTTGTAGGTTATGAGTTTTACAATCAAGATGGAACTCTTTCTACACATAATGAATCCGATAATGTTAGGGACCAATACTTAGATAATGTATCTGAATACTGTAGAGTTATAAAGGGATGAGTGTAACACAAAAATTAATGGCACCTGGTGTATTTAGTGTAAATCTAGATATGTCATTGGTTCCAAACTCAGTAGTGAATTCAATTCAGCCTTATGACCATATAGTCGTAATGCCAACTAGAGTTTCTGAAGAAGAGTTAGATGATGCAAGTATGATTTCTGCTAGTGAATATATAGGAATTATACAAGGATTAGAAATTGATGATGATGGTGTTGGAATAGAGGGAACAGGACTAGTTTCATATCTTGGTGACAGCGACACAAGGGGTTTACCAATTGCTGAAAAAGGCGGACTTTCTTCTAAAAGAAATTATCAAGAAAAAACTCTAGAATATGTTCTAGATAATATAAATGGAACACCTTTTGGTTTACTTAGAGAGGGAAAGTCAGGAGCTTTAAGAGCTATTAGAGCTGGAACAATTACTAATCCATCAAAAGAAGACACTCAATTACTTTTAAATTTTGAAGGAACTAACGGGGATGTTACTACAACAGATGCTAGTTCTAATAATCACGCAATAACTTTTTATGATAATGCACAAATATCTGATGCTCAGATTAAATTTGGGAATACATCACTTTATTTGAATGATGAGAATGACCACCTTGAAATAGACTACTCTAACGTTCTGAATGTAGACGATAGAGATTTTACTATCGAATGGTGGGAGTATAGGTTAACCCCGTGATAGTATGCCTCAATTTGATTTAGCTAATGCACAGTTATCTGCTCAAGGTATAACTAACCTCAAATCTCACGAAGGATTCGTACCATTCGTATATGATGATGCTTATCCTGTTTTAATTACAGTAGGACCAGATAAAGGTAAATACACTTATGAAGATAACGACCCTACTCCTTCTGGACAAACTGTGTATACTGCTCATAACTCATTCTTTGGAAGGGTACCCTATGACCCTAATTTTCATTCATCTATAAGAGGAACATTAACTGTTGGATACGGTCATACATTTAACGGTCGGCCAAAATTAGTAGATTTATATCATCAAATTTATGAAACTGGAATAGAAATAAATGGAGTTACTTATACATTTCCTGTATCTTTCTCAGACTCTACAGCAACAACAAGATTAGGGGGTGGGTTTTTTAACTCCTCCAATACTCTAATAGATGATAAAGGAATAAGACTTAAATATACTGGTAATGACTCTACTGTTAGTAATCAAAGATTTAGTGAAACATTAGCCTCTAGCTTACTTATAAATAATAAAGTTTTACCTTATGTAAATAAAGTTAAAGCAGTTTTTAATGGACATGAAGATGCGTTTCCATATGACACAGCACTAGCTCAAAAGCATTTCGATATGATGGTTAGTGTTTGCTACCATAGAGGAGAAAATGGGTTTGCATCTAGTTTCTTTGCTCATCTTTATAAAGATGTAGACGGTACAGCAGTAACTGCTGAATCTCATTTAGTTGCTTATAATGGTCCAGCATATGCATTAATGTTTCTTGCTATAAGAGGTAACAGGTCTATTCCTTGGTGGGATGTAGGTATAGTCAATAGACGAAATGATGATATAGATGAACTTCTAGGAACTGGTGGTACTAGAACTGTTGCACAAAATATTGACCCAGTGACACAACCTAATTGGTATCAAGGAGCCCCAATATTATCTACTTTCTTTAAAGCAAAACCTTCTTTTGATACAAGAAGTAAATTTCTACCTACTACTAATAACTCTCCAAAAGTTGTTAGTTCAAGTCCTCCAGTATCTTCTAATATAATTAATACAAATAATAACTCTACTCCAACACCTGCTATTGATTTCTGGACAGGAAGCTTATCCTCAGCACAAAATGTTGCAAATGACCCAAATATTATTTATCCAGATTATTACACAGGTAATAGGTCTTTATTCGAAACAGACCCAGGTGGAAGTGTATTAGCTTGGGAGCAAGACCCTTTATTTCAACAAAATTATTCACAGTACTGGGTTCCTAACGAAAGATGGTATCACGGTTCAAATGTTTCAACAACAATTAGAGCTGCTACTAAACACGGTGCTGTATTCGCTACAAACCCAGACGGGCAAACACCTGCAATGATATTAGGTCTGAATACTGACGGCAATGCTAATTCTAAAGTTTATATTAAAAGTTTTTTAGGACAGGCTAATATATCAGGTTCTGTTGATAGTGGTACTTATGACATAGCTGATGGTAAAGACTTAGGCTCAATTGATTATGGTCAATGGAATCATTTTTCTATTACAAGAGAAGGTAATACTTTTAAAACTTTTAAAAATGGTGTTAAACAAGATGAATGGCAATCTACAAAATCAATTGCTAGAAATACAAGAGATGGCAATCTAAAATTTTCGATAGGACGTTCTCAAGGAGCTGACTATTTTCATGGTTACATAGATGACTTTAGAATTACAAAAGGTACAGCATTGTATACAGCTGACTTTACTCCTCCTTCATCTGCTTTAACAGTTACATCTACCACTGGTTTGTACAATGGTGAACATTATGTAGAATCTGCTCTATCAGCTATAGAAAGGGTTTGTCAAAATCTAGATGTAGAATTTAGAGTTAACAATGATGCTACATTAGATGCTGCAACAGCAGAAGTCTTATTCCAAGGACACGGTACTAATGAACCACCTGCTTTAATATCAAGAAATAGCAGTGGTGAAGACCCAAGTATTGTTGGTCTAAATCCAGAAAGTATTACTTCACAATTTGAGGCAGAAGATTACGTTTCTGGTGTTGAGTATCTTGTTAATAATGCAGCTAATTCACAGAATGCTGACTTTGCCGAAGCCTTTGATGACAATACTCCGTATAGAGATTTATTTGGTGCAGAATTAGAAAGGGTTCAATTTGTATCAGAACCCAATATGCCTTCAGTGTCTAGACAAAGTAGAGCTGAAGCTTTCTTAAATGAGTTTAAAAAGATTAAAAAATCTTTATCCTTATCTCTTGAAGACTATGACATACAAGGAGATTTTAATGTCGGAGATATGATATACGTATATGACCCGGAAATAAGATTTGAAGATACTGAAGAAAAAAGAATTGAAGATGGTAGAAATAGTTTATATGAGGTAGCATATCGTGGTGAGATAATAAATCCTGAAAAAATAAGAATTACTGTTATAACATGGCCAATCAAAGATGGTTATGGAGTATATTTAAGAAGACTTGTTTCTACTAGTCCATACAGAGTTGAGTATGTAGATTTATCTGAGTATGTATCCTGGGAAACTGGTAATACATCTTTAGATATTGGAGATATACAAAAAAGAATAGGCGATGATTTAAGATTTACCGCACCTACAGTAGGAGTAGTTTCTGGTACCAGAATTTATGAACCATTAAGACCTAAACATCCGACAACTGGAGTAACAGGTGATATTAATCTAGTCTCAACAACAATGATTGATGCATTAGGTGTAAACCAATCATTGATAAAAGTTACTTGGGATGAGCCAAACTATGACAATAATACTCCAATACAAAATGGTCTACATTACTTAATAAGGTATAAACCAGTAAATTCAACAGGTGATTTTTCTTACTCAACAATAAACTGGTCTGAAAATGATTTTACAATTGAAGGTCTTCAGTTAGCAACGACTTATGAAGTTGGTGTAGCAGCAGTTTTATCTAATGGTAATTACTCTCAATATGCAACAGGTTCTGTAACTACAGCTGTAGATACTGTTGCACCAGAAAAACCTGGTCCAGCTGACACAATAGCTTCAGGTGCTATGCGTGTTCAAATAGTTCATAGTTTGGGAAGAGCTCAAAATGCACAAGGAACTCCTATAAGTAGTATTACAAATTTTACTTTATCGGCTGATATAGACCATCTCAATGTATATGCTTCTACAACTTCTGGTTTCTCTCTTAGTACTTTAAACGACAAGACTCAATATAAAATAGGTGAGTTACCAGCAACTTCTTCGCACATAAGAGATGAAATACCTGTAGTTGGTGAAGTGCAAATGCCAAATGGCTCTACTCATTATTTTAGATTTAGTGCAGTAGATATTGCTGGAAATGAATCCATACCCTCTGATGAGCAATCTTCTAATGGTAATTTAGTAGCAACAGCAAACATATCTGATGCTGCAATTACTGAGGCAAAGATAAACAACCTTGCAGTAACAACCGCAAAAATAACTGATGCTGCAATTACGAATGCAAAAATTAGTGACACGATACAATCTGATAATTATGTAGCAGGTACTTCTGGTTGGATTATTAAAAAGACAGACGCAACATATACAGATGGTTTTATAGAGATTTCAGATGCTGTTATAAGAGGTAATATCTCTGCTACTACAGGGAGTATTGGTGGTTGGACAATAGCTAGTGATAAACTATCAGCAGGCAATTTAGAATTAGATGGTGGTAATACTGTTATTAAAGGCAATTATTCCGCTGGTTCTACTGGATTTATATTGAATAATGACGGTTCAGTAGAGTTCAATAATGGTACCTTTAGAGGCGATTTAGAAGCTGGTACAATAGATATAGGAACTGATGCATTTCAAGTAGATAGCAATGGCAGGTTATTTATGGGTGCAAATACATTTGGTGGTGCAAATTTTAGTGTTGATGAAAATGGAACACTTGTTGCATCTGGAGCAACTATAGCTGGTACACTTACAATAAACGCAGGTTCAATACACATAGGATAATATGGCAAATTTTAATGTTGACACAAGTGGTAATGTTTGGATAGGAACTGGTGTTTCAAACACTTTTTCTACTGCACAGGGACAAGCTAATACTAAATTTTATGTAACTAGTGCAGGAAGTATATTTGCAACTAGTGGAACTATTGGTGGTATCTCAATTAACTCTGGAGATATACAAGCAAACTATTCGGCCGGTTCTTCTGGATTTCTAATTGAATCAGACGGAGACGCATTCTTTAACAGTGTTACTGTAAATAATCCAATTATTACCATAGGAAAGGTAACTAGTGGAACTCCGAGTGCAGCATCAAGCACATCCTTAAAGTTAGGAGATGCACTTTTATTTTCAAGAGATGAAGGCTCTACAGGTAATCACTTATTTTCTACAAAACCGTTTGTTGTTATGGCTGATGGTTCTGAAGATAACCCGTCTCTCACTATCCAAGGAGATTTTCAAAAAATGGGTTTCTTTCTTGAGACAAATAATGATTTTAACTTTGATAGCTTTAAAGCTAGTAACGGAAACGACGACATATTTAGCTTTTCTTCAAGTAGTACAGACTTTTCTGTATTAGGTAATTTAAATTTATCTGCTGCTTTAAAAGCTGGTGGACAATCGGGAACTTCTGGACAAGTATTACAATCTACAGGTAACGGAGTAGCATGGGCTAATACTTCTGGACATACTCATGGTAATTTGACTTTTCCTAATGCTGGAACTTTAGTAACAAATCAAAATGTTAGTACTGCACATGGTACTCATGCTGATAGTAATTATTTAACAAACAATAATCACCAACATGGCAATACTATGACACCTAATAATCATAATCACAACTTCGGTAATGATATTACTGGATTTACTAACAATAACCATAATCACACAGGTCAATTTATGCCCGTTAACCATACTTTAAATTCAATAAACCCTCACGGAATAACAGGTAATAACCATAATCACTCTAATTATGCTAACAATACTGATGTTGCTAATGCAATAACACAACACAGATTCGATGTTTCGCATTCTGATGAAAGATTAAAAGAAGATATAGCTCCTATAACTCTAGGTCTAGACTTTTTAAATAGATTAACCCCAAGAGATTTTAATTGGAAATCTTCTCACCTAGATGCTTTATATAATTCTGATGATTCTATGGATTTAACGTATAAAGGAATGACAGGTAACTTGCAGCAAGGATTTATTGCTCAAGAAGTTAAACAAGCAGTATTTGATGAAACAGGTAGCAATACAGCTTTCTCCGGTTTAAAAATAGGTGATATCACAGAATATGATTCAACTATAAGTAGCGATGCAGATGATATGGGGAGAATAGAGATGGAAAACTTTATACCTCCTTTAATTAAAGCAGTTCAACAACTTTCAGCTAAGATAGATGTATTAGAAGCTAGAATAGATGAATTGGAGGGATAATGTCTGTAACTTATGAATCAATAAATATACCCGAACCGGAATCTTCTGAAGAGACACTTCAAAGACTACTTGAAGAAGTGCAAGGTTTAGAAATGAGATATTACAATTACAGCAATAGAGCTGATAAAGAAGATGATATCTTAGAAACTTTTGAAAATGAATTGACTGCTAAGAAAACAGAATATACGAATGCTGGAGGAACTTTCGATTGAAGTTTTCTTTGGGGGGTAAACAATTTATAGAGTTCAAGACAGATGTAAAAGGTCTCGAAGAAATAGCACCAGTAAAACCTTCTAGTTTCTTTTTGCCTAAATGGTTTAAGGGTATGTCTGATTCTGTTGAAATAGATGGTTTACATGAAAAAGGAAAACCTAATTACTTTGGTAAAAAAGGTGATACAGCTAAAAAACATACATCTGGGACAGTAAAAAGATGTCCAGCTATTGTTGATTTGATTACAGAAGGCTTCATAATACCTATGTGGTCTGATTTTCTAGTACAAAGAGATATGGAAACTTTTGAATGGGATAATAAAAACTTTAAGTATGGTATTGAATTTCACAGCAAAGAACAAATAAAAGGTTGGGATTTAAAAAAAACAGATTTTCCAGAAGGTGTAAAGTTTATTAATCCATGGAGAATACACACTCCCAAAGGTTATTCAGTAATGTTTATTACCCCTACTTACCAATTTGAAAAGAGATTTACAGTATTGCCAGGTATAGTAGAAACTGATTCCTATCATCATGTAAACTTCCCTTCTGTATGGCACACAACTAAAGATGCTATAATAGAGAGGGGTACACCATTCATTCAAGTCATTCCATTTAAAAGAGATGACTGGGATTATGAAACATCACAAATGGACAAAAAAGACTTGCTAAACGATGAGAGGGAAAAAACAGAACTTGGAACCAAGTTTAAGAATAGTTACAGGAGCATCGTAAGAAGACTAAATGGCGGATTTAATAAATGAAGGTAATTCAAAGCTAGAAGTAGTACAAGGACTAAACACACAGATTTCGGATTTAACTGCTAGAGTGAAAGCGTTGGAGGAATAATGTCTGAAGAACAAAGTAATAACGACCTTCATTTGGAATATCGATTTGTAGACCACACATTTAAAATGGACTACGTTCTTAGAAGAATTGAAGAATTAGAAAGAGAACACTTTGGCCTTATGGTTGATAGATTAGATGAAACACATACTCAATATGAAGATTGGTACAGTGCTGTTAAAGAAGTAATGAGAGAGTTAGATAGAGTGAAATACATATACAAACAGTTAGGGGGTACTTTTGGTAGTGAAATTCCTGGAATAGCTAATGCCTGAAGTAACACATTCTTCGACTACACAAATGAGTGGTAATGCATTAGCAGACCACATATTAGACGGCTCTTACGGATTTCAAACCAGCAATGCAACTGTCAACATATCTGATGTTGAACACAATATGTACATTGACGGACAGTCAATTATATCTGACGGTACTTTAGTACTAACAACAAATGCTAGTAAAAAAATAATATTCGGAGTAGATAGTACTGAATATCTACAAATAACAACTGACGGTGCTTTAGATATTCTTTCTGAAAAACTTTTAATAAATGGTAACTCTGGTTCCTCTAACCAGGTTTTAACAACTGATGGTTTTGGTAACATTTCTTGGGCAACACCTATAACTCAACAAAATGCTTTCGGAAATATTACTATAAGTGGACAAGATACAGTACAAGCTGACCAAGCTGGAGATAGTCTCAATCTTGTTGCTGGAAGTGGAATAACTATCAACTCAAATGGTTCTACAGATACAATAACTATAAGTAGTTCTGGAACTGGTTCTGGTGGTCCTGGATTTAGATATATAAACGTTGGTTCAGATAGTGTCGAAGCTGACAATGCTTCGGGTGCTGTTGAGTTTATAGCAGGAAGTAATGTAACTTTAAATGCAGATGCATCAAATGATACAATAACAATATCAGCAAACACATCTGGTGAATTAAATCAAAATAGTTTTAAAAATATTTCTACAACAAATCAGAACACCGTTACAGCAGGAGCTACTGAAGATACGTTAAGAATAGAATCTGAAGAAAATACTAGTCTCGATAATAGATACAAATCAGATAGAGATAAAGTAACAATAACCACAGATGCGACAAATAATGAAGTTAAAGTTACTAGCAATGTACCTAAAACGTTATCTTTATCAAGTAAGGTTCCAATAATTTTACAAGCTGGAGAGGGAGCAGGAGTACCTCTTAGGAATAAATTTTTTAATGTTGCAACTTCCGACCCTGTTTCTGGTTCGGGTGGATATGTAGGAGTAAGCACTAGGTCTATTCCTGTTCTTCAATCAAATGGTACTTTAGCAGACATCTTAATGCCAGCAAAAACTGATAACTCTACGCTACAATTAAGTATTGTCCAAACAAACGGTTCTGAGGAAATATTAGATATGGAAGTAGCTGAATAATGGTACAGAAAACACCAGTAAGAGTTAATTATGACGCAAGTAATAATGCTATTGGTTTTGCTGAGTTTCAAGCCGATGATTTTATAGGAATAGAAGATGGTGGTACTGGTGCAATTACAGCAGCAGATGCTAGAACAGCACTAGGATTAGCAATTGGAACAAACGTTCTTGCTTATGATTCAGATTTAGCAACAATAGCAGGGTTAACACATTCAGATGGCAATTTTATAGTATCCAACGGAAGCGCTTGGATAGTAGAAAGTGGCTCAACAGTAAGAACTTCTTTAGGACTTGGTACTTCAGACAGTCCTACATTTAATAACTTAACAGTAGGTAATGATTTAACAATCACAGGTGACTTAACTGTACAAGGTGACACAACAACTATTAATACTGCAACAGTAACTGTTGAAGATGTATTAATGAAGCTAGCTGATAACAATACTACAGATGCAGTTGATATTGGTTGGTATGGAGAATATGTAGAATCTGCAACAACAAAATACTTAGGTTTTACATGGGATGCGTCACAAGATAAGTTTATTTTATGGACTGGTAATCAATCAGAACCAAATACACTAGTAGATACTGGAGCAACAGGACATTCTACCGGTACATTGATATCAAATATTGAAGGAAATATCACAGGAGATTTAACAGGTAATGTAACTTCTACATCTGTACTTGCTGATGGTGTAATAGCTACAACTCAGTCTTCTAGCGATAACTCTACTAAAGTTGCAACAACAGCTTATGTAGATGCGCAAGTATCAACAGAAGATACATTAGAAGAAATGAACGATGTAACACTTACAAGTTCACAAAACGGAGATTTTTTAAGATACAACGGCAGCGTATGGATTAATGACGCAGTTGATTTAGCAACAGATACTGTAGGTGATTTCGTACAAAGCATAACTGCTGGTAATGGTATAAGTGTTAGTGTTAACTCAGGTGAAGGACAAACACCAACAGTAGCAGTAACAATGTCTTCATTTGACACAGGTGATTTAACAGAAGGAAGCAACCTTTACTACACAAACGCTAGAGCAGATGCTCGTATAGCAGCAGCTAGCGTTGGAGATTTATCTGATATAACTTTAACTTCTACACAAACAGGTGACATTCTTAGATATAATGGTTCAGCATTTATTAATGAACCACTTAATTTAGGAACAGATACTGAGGGTGCATACGTTGCAAGCCTTGTTGCTGGAACAGGTATAGACCTTTCTAACAATACTGGAGAAACGGCAACACCAACGATTACAGTTGATTTAGGTGACTTTAGCACTACTGACTTAGCAGAGGGAACAAACCTTTACTATACTACTGCAAGATTTGATACAGCTTTTACAGGTAAAGATACTGGTGACTTGTCTGAAGGAAGTAATCTTTATTACACAGATGCAAGGGCAGATGCCAGAGTTAATTTACAAACTGGTTCCAATCTAGACTTAAGCAGTAAAACTACATCGGACTTATCAGAAGGTACAAACCTTTACTACACAACTACAAGAGCTAATACAGATATAGATGCAAGAGTAACTAAGTCTTTTGTTGATGCTCTTAATGTAGATGCAGATACCTTAGATGGTAATGACAGTGCAGCATTTGCTACAGCTGCTCAAGGAACATTAGCTGATAGTGCTGTACAACCAAGTGATAATATATCAACTCTTACTAATGACAGTAACTTTATAGATTTAACAGATTTATCTGGCTCTACAGGTGTTACTTATGACAACACTACTGGTGCAATATCTATTGGACAGCCAGTAGCAACTACTGACAATGTTACATTTAATAATATAACTGTAGATGGAGTACTTAATTCAGACGACATAACAGCTACAACTATGACTGTTTCTAATGATTTAGTTGTAACTGGAGATTTAACAGTACAAGGAACAACTACAACACTTAATACTGATACAGTATCTACTGAAGAAAATATGATAAAACTTGCTAGTGGAAACATTGGCAACTCAACTGATATTGGTATATATGGTAAAGTAGTTCAATCATCTACAACTAAATATGTAGGTCTTCATTGGGACCCAGGTGTAGGTCAAAATAAATTTAAACTGTTTGACAGTCTAACTGTTGAACCAACAGGTACAGTTGATACTGCTGATGCTTCTTATAACAAAGCAGTATTAGTAGCAGACATAGAGGGTGCTTTAACTGGTAATGCAGATACTGCAACAGCTTTAGCTTCTGGACAAAACTTCTCATTAACTGGAGATGTCACTGCTAGTGCAATAAGCTTTGATGGAAGTGGTGCAGTAGCGTTAGCAACAACAGTAACTGAAAGTGCTGTAACTCAGCATCAAGCTGCATTAAGTATTACTGAATCACAAATATCTGATTTACAGTCTTACTTAACTGCTGAAACAAATGATTTAACTTCTGCTGTAACTTGGGCAAATGTACCAGATACAAACATAACACAAAGTTCTGTTACACAACATCAAGCAGCTTTATCAATAACAGAATCACAAATTTCTGATTTAGGAAGTTATATAACTGCTACATCTAGTGATACTCTTACTGGTAAAACAATAAACTTCGAAAATAATACTGTAATAGTAGAATATGCAGTAACAGTAGCTGGTGGTAAATTCCTCATAGATGGAGAGTCACAAGCAACAATATCATTCAACCCAGGTATTACATATAGATTTGACTTATCAAGTAGTTCAACATCTTCACATCCATTTGCTTTATCTACAACAGACAATAACTCTGGTAGTTCAGAGTACACAACAGGTAAGACAGAAAATGGAACACAAGGTCAATCTGGTGCTTACATTGAGTACACAGTTAACGGTGCAACTCCAGATATTCTTTACTACTATTGTGAATCACACTCTGGTATGGGTGGAACTGTTACAGTATTTGGTTCATCTTATGGTGATACAGATGTTCAATCATACTTATCAGCTGGAACAGGTATTACTCTTTCTGGCTCTGGAGTAATTGCTACAACAATAACACAGTATGCAGACTCAGATGTACAAGCCTATATATCAGCTGGAACTGGTATATCTATAAACGGTAGTGGTGAAATATCTACAAGTATTACACAATACGCTGATTCAGATGTACAAAGTTATATATCAGCTGGTTCTGGAATTTCTATAAATGGTTCTGGAGAGATTGCTTCAACCATAACTCAGTATGCTGATAGTGATGTTCAAAGCTATTTATCAGCAGGAGCAGGTATTACAATATCTGGTTCTGGACAGATTGCTTCTTCAATTACACAATACGCTGATTCAGATGTAGCTTCTTACTTAACAGCTAATAGTTATGCAACACAATCTTATGTAACAACACAAGTAAATAATGTAATAGATTCAGCACCAGGCGCTCTCGATACTCTTAACGAACTAGCAGCAGCTTTAGGTGACGATGCCAACTTCTCTACTACTGTTACTAACTCTATTGCTACTAAATTAGCAACATCAGATTTTACAAGTACAGCTAACACTTGGATAGCAACAAAAGATACAGCTGACTTATCCGAAGGAACAAACTTATATTTTACTAACGCTAGAGCAGATGCACGAATTGCAGCTGCTAACTTAGAAGACCTATCTAACATAGGCTTCACAGCACCAGGCGCTACAGAAGACCAAAAAGTTGTTACTTGGGATAACTCTGCAGGTAGCTTTGCTTTATCATCTGTATCGGGATTATCTGGTTCTGGCGAGACAAACACAGCTTCTAACATTGGAACAGCAGGTGTGGGAATCTTTGATGCTAAAGTCGGAGAAGACTTACAGTTTAAGAAACTAAATGCAGGTTCTGCAAAGATAACTATTACTGATGATACAAGTAACAATGAAGTAGATATTAACTTAGGTACAGTATCAGTCGGAGATTTATCAGATGTAGACATTACAACCTCAGCTCCTTCTGATGGACAAGCTCTTGTTTGGAATGCTTCTAACAGTGAGTTTGAGCCAGGCACAGTAGCTTCCTCAACAAACTACTTCCAAAACATTGCAGTATCTGGACAAACAACTGTAGCTCCAGATAGTACAACTGATACTCTTAACTTTGCAGCTGGTGCAAATATTACTCTTACAACT
>Ga0181379_1000136_pt1 | contig 36271 bp, 28 predicted proteins | sample 2SPOviralmetaG_FD_130115 | JGI IMG/M metagenome (GOLD analysis project Ga0181379, IMG submission 130115) | Marine viral communities from the oligotrophic San Pedro Time Series (SPOT) site, San Pedro Channel, CA, USA - 2 SPOT_SRF_2009-07-10 | ecosystem: Environmental > Aquatic > Marine > Strait... | reverse complement strand
CCTCCACAGAGCCTTCTTGCGAGCCAGTGCACCCTGTAAGAGTAGCGAGGAATATGAGTGAGATTAAATTTAGTGCCCTGACCTTCATGATGGTTGCATCATATTCTCGTTTATGACGAGTGCGTCAACTTGGGAAGCCTATCCTACACTTTAGTGGATCACTCTCAAAACTCTCATTCATATTTTCTATAAAATCAATTGACATTAAGATGCTGATAGCCCCGAGCCCAATCGATATCAACCAAATCAATTCTCCCATTCCCCCCAGTCCTAGATCTGAACCCTGAAAAAGAATCATAAAAACCAATCCAATGATGCCAAGAATGATTCCTGCCGATAACAAAATTATTCCAACTATTCTCCTTATTTTCAAAGGGAGCATCTCTGCAATTGCTTCTGACCCAAAAAAAAGTCCGAACACGATAAAAGAAATTCTCTGAACAATCGTTTAGAATATTTTCCTGCTTTCAATTTAAAGGGCATCTTTTGGTCAGAAGGGCAAGCAAGGTTCTCCTTGGGTGCGCAGGCGTTTTATTGGGCACCAGATGGATAGCACTACAACGGTTACTTCGTATTACTCGGCTGTTTGCACTTCTTCATTCATGTGGAGGTAACCAGAGGCCATTAAGCCACCCAAGAATATGAATGGCGGAATCAAAAAGCCTGCACCCGGCATTTCATACCCCGTCGAAGGAAGAAAGAAGAACATGGTTACAAAAAACAGGGAAATAACGGCGCCATTGGCTATAGCAAACTTCGCTTGGGCTTTGCCATCAAGGGCAAAGGCACAGGTAATGCCCATGGCCCCAAAACCGGCCATGAACAAGCCGAAGAGCTTCTCCATAGCAATGCTTTGATCGTTTACTCCATCGGCACCCCAAGCTCTTTCTGCCCATGATTCGGCGTTATAGCTATTCTCAATTCCACCGATAAGCGCCATTGCGCCAGCGATGATGTACCAGATTTTTGGTTGGAAAATTGTTTTTGCATCCATATTATCACTTATCTGGCTAGTTTCAATGATTACGAGTACTTATTGTTTAAGGTTATATTTTGTATAATCTGTTGAATCTCTTCCCTTCGGAATAGAGCCATCCTGAATACGGCATACAACGACTTCCACGTGTCCAGAAACCAGTTCCCACGGCTGACAAGGTGGAATTTTCGTACCCTTATTTTCACAGTTAATTTATGTTGTATGTGTTCTTAGGAATTACAATACGAAGCATTTGATTCTGCGGCCGCCTCAAACAAATCATTGAACGCATCGATGGTATGTTTTATCGGGTCTGAGTAACCACCGCCCATGAAGAAAATGCACGGTGTTCGACGGTCTAGAAATGAGAATACCAAGTCATTTCTTATTTTCATTCCATTCTTGGAAACCTCCAGATTTCCAAGGGCATCGAATTCTAGTGCATCGACCCCTGCTTGAAACAGGAGAATATCGGGCGAGAAAGCTTCGACAATTGCTAGAGATTCTTTAACGGCCCCTAAATAGCCCTCGTCCCCCGTACCATTCGGTAGTGGAAAGTCGTAATCACTAACTGCCTTTTTGAAGGGAAAATTCTTTTCGCCGTGGACTGATATTGTGATTATGCTTTTCTCGTCTCTTAATATTGTAGCAGTCCCGTCTCCCTGATGTACGTCTAGGTCAAGTACAGCGATTCTTTCATACCCGTGTTTATCCCTGGCCAGCAAGGCACAAATTGCTAAATCGTTGAACACACAGTAACCCGATCCGAATGATCTGTGCGAGTGGTGGGTCCCTCCAGCCATATTACCTGCAATTCCACCGTATCGTGTGACGTGCGTGAGAGCCTCAACCGCCCCCCCAACGATTCTCATTGTACGAGGTACAAAAGCATCCGTCCAAGGCTCCAGTCCTATCCTCCTTATTTCTCCAGACTCCAGTGATCCGCTCAGGAACCTTTCCACATAATCCCGATCGTGAGCTACCAGAAGTGTGGCCTTATCAATTGGTTCGGAATTCAGGATTTGGATTAGTCCCGTTCCTTCCAGGTGATTGAGCCTTTTCCTAAGTAGCCGATAGCGGTCCCTTGGGAATCTAGCGGACCTATCAATCCCTTCAGTGTAAGTCTCGTGATACCACACCGGCATTGGTCGCATGGGGGGAATTCATCGAATTGACCATAGGAGTTTTTCGGTACCTTATTCTCTCTTATCGACGTAACATTCGGTACCTTTTGATTCTTAATAATGAGGAAAAGAGAGATCGACAATACCTCAAGACTTACGGAAAATCGTTATTCGGGTTTGACAAATGAAGGAGTTTGTTATACCCATTATTGATATTGAATATGTTTCAGCATCAGTTTATGGATTTGGTACTGATAGGCTCTTTCATTCTATTCATGACTGCATTTGCAGGAGTTGGTCTAGCTAGTATGTGGGTCAAAGAGGACACTACAGATGACTATCTTGTTGCAGGACGCGGGATGAATCCGGCCTTAGCTGCATTGTCCGCAGTGAGCACTTGGAATTCAGGTTACATGTTCATCGGTTACATCGGGTTTACTTTTACCATGGGCTATTCCATCATATGGATTGGCCTTGGGAGTATGTTGGGGCAAATTGTGGCATGGATATGGCTGTACAAATTTATTCAACAGACAGCGAATGATCGAGGAATACGGTCGCTTTCTTCATTGGTATCAGACGTCACAGGTTCGCCAGAGGCCAAACTTGCTGCAATACTTTCTGTGCTTTTTCTAGCAGTTTATGCCGCAGCCCAACTAACCAGTGGAGGAAAAGCCCTCTATGTGATGCTCGGTTGGTCAGAAGTTTTTGGGATATTGATTGGTTTTGTTTTGGTCGTTGCCTACTGTTATGCGGGTGGGATTCGTGCTTCCATCTGGACTGATGCCGCCCAATCTAGTGTGATGATAATTGGTTCAAGTCTACTTTGTTACGTAGCCTTACAGGAGGTAGGAGGATTTTCTGGATTGAATAGTGGTTTGGCTGCTCAAAATGCGAATCTAACTAGTGCGGTACCTGCAGATCTCAACTTTGGGATTAGTCTGTGGGTTCTCGCTTTCTTTTTAGGTGGATTAAGCGTTGCCGGCCAGCCTCAGGTAGTCAGTCGAGTCATGACTCTTGGAACCGATCGGGACCGAAAGACGGCCATGCTCTGGTTCTTCGTCTGGCAGACTCCATTTCTTCTGATAATGACCTTAATCGGACTTGCCAGTCGGGTTGTTTTCACTGAGGGTGATTTCGATCCGGAGCTCGGCCTCCCCATGCTAGCCATGGAAACACTGGGCCCGATTTGGGTTGGCTTAATTCTGGCCTCAATATTCGCTGCCACAATGTCGACAGCGGATAGCCAAGTTCTGGCCTGTACAGCAGCATTTACCGACGACATTATGCCCAGTATTAGTCAAGATCACAAGAAGACCAAGATCGTGACTTTGATTATTGCTGCATTTGCAACAGTGATTTCGATTTTCGGTTTGTATGTTCCAGGTGGAGATTCCGTTTTTTTGTTAGTCGTACTGGCAGTTTATGGCCTGGGTTCAATTTTCGTTCCGATATTAATCATAAGATGGGCCGGTTATCGACCTGATACGATACACACCATGGCAATGATGTTGGCAGCACTATTCTCAGTATTATTGTGGTCTATTAGTGGATTCGGCGACGATATATTCCCATCTGTCCCAGGCATGGGTGCCGCTTTCATAACGCACATAGCGATGAATCAATTACGTAGCTCAGATGTTTCCCCACTAGGCCGTTATGAAATACCCGACCCTAGAACCCTGGCAGTCGGTGCGATGGTGATCCTAGTACCACTTGCCGCAGTAGAGACTACCTATTTCATCTCAGGACCGGACTCGTTGGAATCGAACGGCGGCCCATCAGGGGATTGGCTGGTTGAAGGTAACTTTGGCAGTGAGCAATTATCTGATGGGATCGAGTATGTGAATGATGGAGATACAATAGCGGTAGATATGCACACAGATTCAGTGGCAGGAAACGAGAATCTGAACGTGGTGGGTGTTAGAGTTACTCTGCAATACTCGGAAGATGAATCCAACTCAGGTTTTGGATGCGGGGTTCCTGGGGCCTCTGACCCTGATCCAGATACAATAACTGGGACAATTTCCAATGCCGAAAACAATGGAACATCCAGCGGCCAAAATTCAGGTGATGGCGTATCGTCGCATTTGATTGAAGTTGTATGGTTCGATGAATCTCTAATTGGAAATGTTAGCGGTCTATCTAAATCAGATATTATTGATGGCCTAGAAGTCGGCGACTATGGTTTGGGCCCGTATGTTTTGGAGATAAGTGTCACAGCAGAAACAGGCGGTTCGCCCGGATGCTCTCACTCGGATGATGGCGAAGAGGTGGAGTATCTGGTCGAGCTTATCACGCTGGAATATACGATTGAATCGGCATAGGCCAGGGAAGATGAGAGATATAGCAGTCAGCTGAATAGACTTCCGGAGCTGAATACAGCGTAAAGTGCCAGCAAGACGAATGCTGTTATCGCCACAGCCAGGATAATCACTATCCCAGTGAGTCCCACACCGAACCACTGCGCCAATGATTGAACCATCGAGGCGATACCGGATTCGAGGGGATCCTCGGATTTCTGCCCCTCGAGATCAACATTCCCGGATTTGACCTTCCGCAGGGTTACCCCAGCAGTGGTCAGTAATGCGGAGAGGGGGACGAATATACAACAGGCCAAGAAAAGGCGAACTAGGACCCCACTCCACATCCCCGCCCCCTCACATGAAATTACGGTCTCGCCATCCCTGATGACCTCGCTCCGATTTTCTTCTGGGCACCACGTTTCCAAGGTGAATGAGGTCATGAAAACGTAGACGGCAATCAGGCCTATCGTCACTCCCAATGCAGATAGCCCAAGCGATGCTTGCCTCTGCTTATCCATGTTGTTTGGAATACCGAAGTACGTTTCATATTTAACCCGGCATTGTTGAAAAAATTCATTTCTCCATGACGGGAGGGAATCCCATGTCGGATAACTCCGAGTGGGATTTTATGAATCAAAAGAGTCCCTTGAACTCACCAGGAGAGTCGCAGATCACAGTAAATTACATCTTCGGAGTATTCTGTTTATTGCTATTGATTCCTACTTTAATGGTCGCTTTCGGCGAATTCATGGATATTATCGACTTTTTTGAATACGGGGGCGATGGAGGGGATATTCTCGTTTGGGTGCTGTATACGGCTACGATATTTTCGATATTGCTGATCTCTGGATTGTACTTCACAGATTCAAAATTCATGGAATCTGATTCTATCAGAATTAGTTCTGGGTTTTTTATTATCACAATCTCAATTTTAAATCTAATCTCAAGACTCCATGACCTTCGGGAGGAGGGGATGAATTACGGGTTCAGCGATTTTTGGTTGGATTTCCTCTATTGGCCGAGCACCCATGAAAGACTGGAGTTGGTTTTTCTCGGGATTATAATCGGATTTCTAATAGTCAAAAAAAGATGACCATGTGTCAACACTCCGGGTAATTCCTCGATAGGATGACCTGACGCTAAACCATCAATATGCACAACTTCAATTGCGCTAATGGGAACAGGGCTCCATGGCACGGAAGTCATTGAGTTCACTGTCATGGAAGAACCGGTTCATTGACGGGACGCCCGGGGATAAAGAGGCGGGAGGAGGACCTAGGCAAGTGCCTGGAGCATGCTGGTCCAGGGTTAGGCCCGAACCGATGCCAAATCCTGTTTTGAGAATGTGGTCTTGTGAGGTAGCCGGCATGCTCGGATTGGACGTAGCGGATGAGAAAATTCTCGGCGGAAATAAAATCGTTATGGGGATGGACCCGTATGCACAGAGGTACGGAGGACACCAATTCGGGAACTGGGCTGGGCAGCTTGGGGATGGCAGGGCGATCACTCTGGGCGAAGTGGATACTGGAAAAACATCCCTAGAAATCCAACTCAAAGGGTCGGGAAGGACGCCATATTCCCGTTTCGCAGATGGAAGGGCTGTGCTAAGATCATCGATCCGAGAGTTCCTTTGCAGCGAGGCGATGCATCATCTCGGGGTCCCTAGCACAAGAGCGCTGTCCCTTGTCACCACGGGAGAAGAAGTCATTCGTGACGTGATGTACGATGGGCGGCCTGCTGCAGAGCCGGGAGCCATCGTGTGCAGAGTCGCAGATAGTTTCATCAGGTTCGGGAGTTTCCAAATTCATGCTAATACTGGTGATTTTACCACTCTGAGGGCATTGGTGGAGTATACTATCGAGAGTCATTTCCCAGGTCACTCTGCGGACTGCGATGATGCACTTATTGAGTGGTTGAAGGAAGTGGCAGATAGGACTGCATTTACTATCGCCCATTGGATGCGCGTTGGGTTCGTCCACGGTGTGATGAATACAGACAACATGTCGATACACGGATTTACGATAGATTACGGGCCCTACGGGTGGCTCGAAGGATACGATCCAACATGGACCCCCAACACAACCGATGCCATGACTAAGAGGTACAGATACGGACAACAAGCAGAAGTCGGTGCTTGGAATATCGCTCGTCTACTAGAGGCAATCGGCCACTTGATGCGGGAGCCGACGAGGCTGCATGAAGCCCTCGAGTCATACTACGACGCCTATAGAGAACACAGCACTGGGATGTGGTCTAAAAAGCTAGGATTAGGGCATTTCGAGGCCGGTGATGACACTCTGATAAGCGATCTGATATCCATGCTACAGCTAACCGAGACTGATATGACAGTTTTCTTCAGATTGCTATCGAACATCGAGAAGCCGGAGGCTGAACATCTTACGCCCGCCATCTACAATCAAGAGGAGGGGGCGCCCTTGGAGTGGGGCGCTTGGCTGACCAGATGGTGGAATAGGGTGAACGGCGAGCCTGCAAGAGCTATGATGCTACGGGCCAATCCCAAGTATGTCCTCAGGAACTGGATGGCTCAAATCGCTATAGAATCAGCAGAGAAAGGGGATTACTCTGTTGCCATGGAGCTTCATGAGATGCTTAAGAGCCCATATGACGAGCATCCAGAGCATGAGGAGAAGTGGTTCCTCAAGCGACCCGAATGGGCGAGGAATCGAGTAGGGAGCTCGATGCTGTCCTGTTCGAGCTGAGTTTTTGTATGGTTTATTCCAAGATAGCGATGATTTTTTTCGCTACGAAACAGGGTCTGGCCTGTAAAGAATCAAAGCGATACTGACAAAAATTGATACCAAGAGGGGGCCAGTGACAAACATCTCCTCGGTCGCAGAGAATTCCCATTCTAAAACTGACCATCCTAGCGAAAGTGTCTCTAGGATCGAAGCGAGCATGACAACATCGTACAAACTGCGCTCCCCTACAGGGTCCCTGGCTGCTATCAAGGCCCCTACTCCGTTGACTGCGAGTAATGCTGCTCCAAGGCTCCTTAGCCATGCGATATTCTCAGTATTGGCACCCTCTAAATTCACGTACCACTCCGGCGTAAGAAGAAAGACCAAACCCATAGCGATGCTCGACCAACCACAAATCTTCAAAGTAAAAATAGTCTTATCCATAGGTATCTACCACTTCAGTATCTGGAAAAAAATTCGGAATTTCCATATTTTGTTCTATCCAGCCCAATGGGGATTTGTTTTAGATCAAAAAAGAAAAATCATTTCTCCCTAATTAATTTCTTATCCAGTCTCCCAGACAATCCTACTGCAAAGGGCTCCCACTCGTCATTTTCTAAAATGAAATAGGCTAATGTGATATTATTTTCATCCATCAGCTCAACCCTGTAGTTCCAATATCCGCCTCTGCGAATGTTGCTTGAATCATCATCACCCTTAATCTCGACATAGACTTTTTCCATTATGACAACATCAACAACTTCGGATTTGATCTGCTTGTGCGAAAATGATCTAATTTTGAAGGGAAGATATCTCTGGAGGGAGATTTCATTCCCTTCCATGGTTATGCGAGACCATTGCTTGTTTAACCTACTCCAAATACTCAATAAAATGATTAAAATCGCTAGGAATAGTATACCGAACATTGAGATGTAAAACACATATTCCTGCGGAAAGAACTCCATCTCCGATACGGGATTGGTGATGAAACCGGAACCGAAAATAGAGATTACCGCGAGAATTAGAAAATTGCCTGGGGACCTATTGGCCTTCAAGGTCAATGTTGCGGTATCTTTGTGAGGCTTGATGGAGCGATCTTGCTCTTGTTCATCGGATTGATTATCCCCCCACCAATCATCGCTCATAAGTCGCATTAATTGAAGCAACTTAACACACTTTCGCTAAGATCTCGTAGATCCATGTGAATCGTGGTAATCAGAATTTAATCTTCGCCCATTCTAGATTTCAAGTCGTTGGCACATTGTATACAAATCTGCATCAATGACGACAACGATTCCTCCGATAGCATCATCTGCTGCAATTCGACATCATAGCAAAGAGAAGAGCAAATTTTCCAAATAAACCTCGACTGTTGCTCCTCGTCTTCTGTCTGCGACTCTTTTTCAAAATCCAGAGTTTGGCCCCTATACATGCAGCTCATCTCTAGAATCGACTTGATGGGCGACAAGATTTCTCGAAATTCAAGGAATTCGGTTGCTGCGTAATCTTGTCTGGGCGGATCGATTAATGTGACATTTGCTCTGAGGTACAATTTGCCATCAACAGGATTACCTGCCCTCTCCATCAGTTCCTCGACACTGGGGTAACTCTCGGAGTCCATCGCATTGGGCAGAACTGGTTGGATAATTTCATTTACATGAAAAACCGACTCTGATTCTATATTTATGATTAGGTTCGAACCGGATTCCTCGTAATCCGAAACAGAGCATAGCACCCCTACTTTGGCAGGTTGGTTCCAGCCATTCAACTCACCCGCCTTTGGTTCTGAAGATATGTAGCCGAATGGCTTCGAGTCGAGTATGCAATCATTCATCATCTGCTTGTATCGGGGCTCGAACACTCTCAGAGTAGAATTAAACCCGGGAAAGAAATCTGGCCCTAACAAGAATAGTGGTACCTTGCGGTTACTTTCCATAATGTCAACAGAGGACTGTGAAATTTAATCATCTGTATCCAAGTGATTCTTTATTGCAGGGCAGACAGGTCAAAATTTAGGAGAACCATGGATGTTCTCCAAAGTGGTTCCGAGGAGTCCTTTTCTGATTTTTCAAGTAATATTTGTACCCCGAGAGTACTGATTTCAGATATTTTTTGAGTCGGGGCCTGACCCATGCCACATGTGCGAAATACGCGAAGAAATAGGGTATTTCCACCAATATGTAAGGATATACTGTTATCGTTAATCTTGATTTACCCGCATCAAGGGAATCAATCTCCCATACTACGTATGATTTCGGGCCGTCCTCCTCGCCAATCAGGAGAGTGTACCCTGATCCCTCATCCCAGGTTTTGAAATCTCGAATATAATTGAGCCCATTGAGGTAAACGAGACGGTCGGAATGGTCTTTATCGTCCCATTGGATCACTTCATTGGATTTGCAAAACGGATGGGAGAGATTGAGGTTTCCCGGTTCGCTGATAATGCCCCATATTTCATCCGAATCAAAGTCAAATTCCAGTGATTGGGATACTGGAAGCCTGTCCGTGAAATCTTTCATTGTTCATGACCTCGTTTTCACAGGTTGTTTGTGTGTGAATTGCGTGGCGTCATGATCTGGCTTTTCAAAGCCATTGCCCCTCTGGGAGAAATCACTAGCCAATTCTACAACTGAGCCCCTAACAGCAGGACTTCTCGACACTTTCTTGGGCGCAGAAGCATGTCTTTGCCGGTTTGATGTCGGCTCTAACGCTTCTTTCCTCAAACAACTTGGCGACCTTCTCTAGTTCGCCAGTCTCATCACCCCGAGCCTCGAGGCAGAGCTTCAGTCCGAGCAAGCCCCACATGTTGTCTTTCCATAGTTCGATGTCAGCACGGTACACTTCCTCGGCTTCTTCTACCTCGCCTTGTTCAAGGAGCAGTGCGCCTAGGATATGGCGAACAGGCTGCATTTGCCCCCATGGCTCATTGTAAGCTAGGTTCAGCGACAGATCGACTCCGCGTCGTAGCTCTTGGAATGCAGCGGAGAAGTCGTAGGATGACCCGTTTTCCTTAGAGATGTACTGCCTCCGATATTCGATCTCGGCTTCGAGAATGGCGTCATTGACATTGAGTATCGAGGGGCCCTCTGCAGGATCCTGATACATGAAATTGTTATGCATCAGACGGCCTGCGAGTGCTGGATTCTGAAGGGCCTGCTTGAAGAGGACCTGTTCAGCCTCTGCCTCCTTAACCATGCCCTTGGAGGCATAGGCCACGCCACGGGCATAATGCTGAGTAGCGATAGTTGCTGGGAAGACGTCCTTGTCAGAGTACATGGGTTCGGCGATTATTTCGTCCCACTTGCCGAATCTGACCATCACATGCCAAGGCATGGTGACATACGATTCCAAGAAGATAGCCCCCATCGGAATGATGCCGGCGAGCATGAACTGCGCGCCACTGTTCTCATCTCCAGCAGGGAGGGTATCGACAGCTTTCCTAGCATATTTCAATGCAGTCTCATACTGTCCATCGAACATCGCGCACCAGACAATGAAGTGATGGTTATGCATACGATAGAACTTGTAGAACTGCGATTCGTTGCCAGTGATCTCGACATATCTGTCATCGGCCTCGACAGCGGCTATATTGCACTCTATGGCCTCTTTCCACTGACCGACCCATGCGTCGATGTGGGATGGCATGTGAACAAGATGTCCGAGCCCGGGCATACAAGTGCGCAAAACATCAGCAGCTGGAAGAGCCTTCTCCGGGAAGGGTGACAGTTCCAGAGCGTGGCAGTACAAGTGGCACAAAGCAGGGTGTATCTTCGCTTCATCACTGCTCTCGAAGGCCTCTTCCATGATCTTCACAAGCAGTAGCGTGTTGTCATCGGCAGGGGTGATTTCCCCCGTGTCTGTATTCTTATCCCACAATTGCCAGGCCTTCAGATTCATCAAAGCCTCCACATAGATGGCAGTCACGTCCAAATTCCCCTCATACTTTTCGTACAATGGCGCCATAGCCTCGGCAAAGGCGACATTCAATTCAGGGTCATTGCCCATATTCAGCACAGACGGGTCTGCTGCATCGCGAGCCTCTGCCGAGTGACGGGTTGACAAAGCTCGAATCAAATCTTGTTCCAGCTCTGTGCAATGGCCCATCACTGAAAGAGCCTGTTGAATGGAATCGTGTCCAGATCCGAGGCCCGGGGCCCAATTGTAATTGGAGGATACGCAGTAAGAAATACCCCACCAAGCCATAGCGCAGTTCGGGTCTTCCTCGGTGCATGCCGAGAAACAGGCGATTGCTTGCTCATGGTTGTAATTCAACATGTGACCAAAGGCTTCGACGAACATTTTCCGTGCGTCATCGTTGGCGCAAGTCACGTTCATTGCGAATGAATAATTCTCTTGTTCTCCGAAATCATATCCTTCAGGTGCATAACTCATACCTGACCGGATTGAGGAGTCAATATAACTCCGTCTAGGATATACTATATGTGAGAAAGAATAATTACCAAAATCAAGTTTTGTGTGTTATGAACTGGAATAATGCTTGGAGATATGTCCATTTGGCATTTGCGCTTGTGTTGGTTGTCTACCATTCTAGGATCGCGTACTTCCACTATGGACTGATAGATACGGTTTGGGATGCATCTATCGATAAGTGGGTTTCGACGACACTCATTTTCATAGTCATGTGGACGGGATTCGCCAAGTGGCCAATTTACCCTTTGTACAAGAAGCGTCAGAACAGGAAGAAGCGCGAGGCGCGGGCCGCATTGAAAGCGGTAGAATGATCGTACTTACCCTTTGATTGGCCCGTTGTATTCTATGTCCTAGTGAAATCTCAATTTACAGACGGGTCGATCAACTCACTCTTCATCATCTGGAAGAGCATTTTCACCCATCAGACGGTCCAAGTCCTCGAGAGCCTCTTCGGATGGCTCTGTGAGTTCCTTGGATCTCAGATGTTCGGGGACTCTCTCGTCAGCATCCTCGACGAATTTGGGCCTACCCGAGAGGATCCTGTAGACTAGGAAAATAGCAACCATAGTGAGGGCTACCAGGGCAATGTCTGCTGCCGCGCCTTCGCCCAGAATAGTGACCATGATATCGTGGTGGCCATCGACCGGATAATCACTTTGGTTAGGAGGGCAATTCAGTAGGCATTCTGGCAGTAGTATCCGGAGGCCCCTCAGAGAGTGGTTTTGCTATGTGCCTCCTGTGGCTGGGAGGCGGCTCGGCCCACAGACCTACGTTTCGAAGAGGCTTGGATACCCATGACCTCTTGCGTTTCTTCTCGCATTTTGAGCATCGAAGCACGGATCCCTTACCTGCGCTTTTCATAGCAGTGCCACAGCATTTAGGTCGGTTTTTGATAACAGGAACCGGATCAATCAAACACACTCTCTCGAGATGTATTGAATCGTCGGGCGAACGGAGGCCGGCCCAACATATGATGTCCCCGGCACGCATTAATCGGACCTCTGTATTTACTGGTCCTCCTTCTTTGAATGCGAGAATGGTCTCGCTCTTTCCCCTTGACATCGCTGTCAGAGAGACATGTCCTCCTGGGCCGATAACGGGCTCACTGGTCACAGTCCCGACGAACGTATTCTCGAGATGGTCATCGCTGCATTGATTCGTCTTGTGAATCCCGTATTCTATACTCTCCTCGATGGAATCATACGATTGCAGGTCATTATGCGCATCGATTACTGAAGACTCGTTGAGACCTCTTATCCCATAAAGGACTGGGCAGGGAGTCCTTGGGGCGATCAGGCATCTTCCAGTAGTTGGGTCCCTGTTAGCAAATGTGCCCGGATGTTTGACAGATATAGATCCGATGAGTTCAGCGTCGACTGCCCTTGGGCTGCCTATGCGATTCGGGTATCTCCAAGCAACGAGTTCCCATGTAAATTCAGAGGCAGCCCATGCTATGGCTGCCGATGCGCCAATTGCGCCGTAGGGCCTGTCGCTGCGGGTAATTACTCGATAATCGGATGCCTCGATGGATGATAATCTATCATCGAGAGCCACGTAACCCCTGACTGTTTCCCAGTACCATGACGCAGGGGCACTTCCCAGCCCGACTACGATGGCTGGTCTTGATGCATTCTCAATTTCTGAATTATCTGGCTCTGGTATCCAATGCTGAAGAGTTTCGTACAGTTTCTCGATATCCGTGGCATTGATTGAGATCAAGAGGCATAATGCGGCATTCCCCCTAGTTCTCCGTTCAGCAAAAGGCCACAACCTAACCAGCCTCCTCTCAATCTCTTGTGCAGAGTCGATATCGCTTATGAGCTGCCTAGATAGTTCATTCAAGTCGTATGTCGTGCAACCGCCTTCTGGATGGTCTGTGTCATCCAGCCCTATCCTCACAATGACTCGTTCCGAATCGGGCATCAGGAACGCTCCTTATCATCGATTGCCACGATCGAAACAGAGCCTCTCAGAAGGCCCCACTCGGCCTTCATCATCCCCCATCCGTAAGCTAGATGTGCTGCTGGTATGGTGATACAGGATGCGAATACGGTGCTTAAAGACCTGTGAGGAGAAGTTCCTAGGGCGGCACCGAGTATGCACACAAAGAAGTAGAACGACGTTGCACCCAAGGAAAAGTGAAACGATGCTCTTGAGAGGTTCCATTCGCCCTCAAGCGTGAACCAGAGATCCCACTGTGCCCCGCCACTGGCTGCCCCGTAGATCAAAGCTAGAGTGGCAATAGTAGCGAAAAAAGGAAACATCTGAACGGCCCTATGTGTGGGTGATCTGAGTGAGGGTTCCCTATCAATAGCAAGTCTGCGTACATAGCCATAATTTCGAATCTGCTTCATCATGGGGATGATGGCCGGACGACGTCGATGGGGCATGGTGCATGATGGGTCCAAAAATAGTCGATGACCGGCTCTTACTATCTTCGAATCGAGCAAGACGTCCTCAGCACCTATGGCGCCTTGATCGAAACCCCCGACTTCTCTGAGTACTTCAGTCCTATATGCGACATTCACACCAGGGTTGTGCGTGACTTCGACGAGCTCTGCATCCGGCCTTGCACCGTACCTAGTTCCGGCGGTCATGACGCGTGCTCCAAATGCTACATCTGTGCATTTAGACAGCCATGGATCCTCTTCAGGTGCAAAATTCGTACCACCCACGCCTGCTACATGTCCCCTATCGAACCACTTAACCAAACTCTTGACCCATCCAGGTGGAGGTATGACATCATCATCAGTGAAGAGCGTATAGGGGGTTTCCACTACAGAGAGGCCGTTGTTACATGCATCTGCCCTAGTATGGCTAGAATCCGCGATTCGTTCCACCCCCAATTCTAAACACAAGTCGGATGTTTCCAAATTGCTACTTGAATCGATGACTATGATGTCGTAGGTTCCGTCCGAATCCTTGAGTAGATGCTCGAGCACGACTCTGAGTTCTTGCGGATTATTGATCGTTGGAATCAGGACCGTCGCCAGGGAATCCCCTCCTTCATCGCGTCGCACGGTCATCGGATTCGGGCATCCTCTATACGCCTTGAGGGTAGTTGAGTGCCATGAAGGAGCCTATCGGCCTCATAGTCGACCACTTTTCGGAGGCTGTGGGCGTACATCCTGAGATGATGCGAATCTTCATGACCATGATGGGCGCTCTCTTTCTAGCGATTGAGTTTCACAGGAAGAAATCAGAGGGACGCTCCGTGTATGCTGCAATCGGATGGCTACTATCAGGAATTTCCGTATATCTCTTGGCAGAGCACTATGTGGAGATTGAAGACCCCGTCCTTGTGATTATGACTTCGATTTGTCTCCCTGCAAGTGTTGTTCTGGCGTATGTCGAGATGAATGGTTCGCGATTAGATCCGACTCTGGTTTGGCTACGGGGCGCGGTTGCTTGGAGTGTCATACCATACTATGTCGTATACGCCATACCCGCACTTAACATGGGGTTCGTAGAGATGACGGGTTCAATCACGGTCTGGTGGCTAAAGGCTTCCGGGGCCGGTTCATACTCATTGGGCCCGATGATGGTGGATCTGGCTCAAGATGGCCATGTACTAACTTCGGACTGGAGTGGTAGTAGGGCCATCCTAACCGAACCTCTGGGAGAAGGGGGTTTCTATCTCCCGATGTTGAATTCCGGCGGGCAGCCGGTTAGCATCGGGTTCATACTTTCTTGCTCAGCGTTGCAATCGATGATTGTCTTCGTCGGAGCGATAGTTGCATTGTCTGACGTTAGTTGGAAGAGAAAGGCGCGTGGTCTGTTCATCTCAGTTCCAACGATATTCATACTCAATGCTTTCAGGAACGCAGGGATAGTGTGGTTGCATGTGAATTATCAAGATTGGCGGTGGCTGGGGATGGATATCTTCGAATTCGCGCACAGTTATGCTGCGAAGGTGGCCAGCCTTGGGGCCATGTTCTTGATGGCATTGGCACTCTTTGGCCTCCTCCCGGAGCTCCACTCCCATGTGATGAGGATTCTAGAATTGCCGCTGAGGAAGAAGGATTCACCTGGATCGTAGTCTCTCGTATATCTTTCCGGAGAGGGGCATGTCGTGCTCCCATGCGAATTCCTTCATGACTCTGAGAGCCTCCCGTTCCAGGTCTGAGTCCCCTACGAAATCCGTGATTTCCAGCAACCCTTCCCTGGTATTCGCTTTGAATGCCGCAATGGGCTCTTCTTTGTGGAAAACGAGGTATGCTGAGCCGTATCCGAATCGACTACGGAGGATGCTTGAGAAATAGTGTATCAGAGCGTCGCTTGGGGGTATCACCAAGTCTCGAGTCTTGACTGCGCTGCTTCCGCTTTCCAAGAGCTCTAATCTGCCCCAACATACATCTTGCATATCATCCACCAGGAAACCTCGAGTGAGCACGCCTTCTTCCTCGAGACCCCTCATAACGTCGGATATCTCCTCTGCAGAGAATGCTGATCCTGCAAGCCTCTCGGTTTGCTTCAAAGTCAGTATGGGGTAGTTCTCTACGAGGTCTTCGATATATTTCCGCTTCACGTCCCAGAGGTCGACATTCTTCAGAGGCTGGACGGTCCTGAACCCGCCCCTGTAATCTTGGACGATGTGTCCTGAGCGGACGAGAGGGGATATTATCTTCCTGAATTCGGATCTTTTCAGAGCATGCCGCTCCATGAAGAGTTCCGCATCGTGATGTTCGTCAAAGAATTGTATGACATCCATATCTTCCTCGGGGGGCTCCGAGTTTCTTATCGTGAGAAGTCGCTGGAAATGCCCGTATCTCCCCCATATCAGATGATGTCTCAGATTTGTGCCTTGATGGAGTTGATGCGCGGAGGCCATCGACTGTAAGTCAACGCGATACATTTCGCACCTCCCCCTGAGGGCAAAGTCATCCCTCAGCTCTGTGATGTTTTCAAGTGCTATGGTCTCATTCTCCCATCTCGTCTTTTGATGCATGTTCTGATGGTGGAATAGGGCCCTGTAAGCATCTGACCTGGGTCTCGGCTGGACCACCCCTCCGCGAAGATATCGCTCTCCGTCACCCATTGAAGAAAAGCCGAGATCAGAGAGTACCGATTGGATATTCTCGTCACAGTCGTGGACTGGTACCCCGTTGAAGGCGTGTAGTACCGAAATATCGACGAGTCGGTCACGATAGTTATCGAGCATCTCGCCGAATGCTTCCTTGAATTCCCCTAGGTAGCTAAGAGGCACATGGACGTCTTTTATTTCCAAGTAGTCATTGACTACGAACATCAGAATCCGACCAACTGGGTCTACACCCTTGAAAACGGGGTTGTACCATCCCTGCCTGAGTACTAGGCGTACTTCCTGGATGAATCGGCTACAGAAAGGATCAGACTGGGAGAGTATTCTCATCGACCTGTCTTCCTGCATAGGCGCGAGGAGTCTTTCCGCGTCTTTCGGAGAAGCGTAATAGTCAGTAGGGTCGGGCTGAAGTGCGACGACCTTGGAAACCCTACCGCTCGACTCCAGTACCCTCAGGGCCTCTGCGAGTTCCTCTACCGGCCTGCTGACGTAGAACCTGAGTATCTGTGGCTTTATCGGGCCAATCCTCTCAATCAAGAGATGTATGGAATCTTCGAAGCTCATCGGCTCTACAGCGCCGTGTACCTTCTCGATGTAGGATACTGATCGCTTCCTATTGGGCACCTTCTCGTATCTCTTTACTGTGGCGAGTTGCCTCTCGAGATTCGATAGTGCACTCTTGACTGTCCTCTGAACGTGCTGATTCTCCTTTCCAGAAGGATACATCTTCAAGAGTTTCGTCCTCGTTATGCCCGATTCTGGAATCTTATCCAAGAGTTCCAGCTCCATGGGTCCGAGCCATGGTTCTGCTCTGAGTCCAAGAAGCAGGGGTATCTGATTTCGGTGCGTATATCCAACTCGATTGTGGAGTAGGCGCCCGTTTACGATGTCTCTGTCATGCTTTATATCGATCCAGTCCCTGAATCGATAGTCCTTGACCCTGTAAAGGAGTTCGTCCCTCCTCTGGACGAAGACTAGGTCGCGTATAGCGTCCAAAGGTTCGAGTCTGCGCTCGAATGATTTGTTGTATATCAGCGTCTGGAGGGTCCTGTAGTCGACAACGTTGAGTTTGCCCCCAGTTATCCTATATTCATCCAATCTGAGAATATACTCCCCCTCGTCAGTCTGGGTGAAGAAGCCTATGGCGACTAGATTCCTCATCTCAAGTTCCTGAAGAGCCGCATCTACCTGCGCCTTGGGGAATGGAAGCCTGTCTGAGATTGCATCGAGGGTCCTTGGGCCCTCTGAACCCAGCATATCCAGAAGTTTGAGGCGCAAGCAGTCTACTGCGTCGGAAAGTTCTGTCTTCATCCAATTATCCGGCGTACCGCCGGTGAAGTCCGATGCTATCTCGAAAGACAGGCCTCCTGTGTAGAGTTCTCGTAAATCGTCCATTTCTGAGGCGCCTGAAACCGACAGGACCCCCAGAGTGCCGTGGACTCCGGCCATCCTCTGGGAGAACCACTTGCCGTCTATCTGGTTATTACCTGTAGATCGTATCTTGGTTATCCTACCTTGCTCGGCTAATTCGTGGACCCAAGACCGGATGGTATCCAGGCTGATTCCAGAGAGTTTCTCGTTGTATAGGGGGTGTGTCAGCCCCCTTTCCAGACCCCCGCCTATATCCATCAGCCTGAGGAGTCCCTCCGCATCTGAGGGGACTTCGACCTTTGACTGGTAATACGTATCGAGGGACTCGCTATCAAGTTCAGTTGCCAGCGACCTTGCCCCTAGAAGGCGGCGGAGAATCTCGGGGTCGACGTCCTTGATGAGATAAGCGCGCGTCCTCAGAGAAAGAAGATCCTCGAATGCCGACATGAAGAGCGTGAGGCCGAGTGGTGACGGTATTTTCACACGTCGGTGTACTATGCTGAGTGACTCTGAGCCGCTTCCAGACATGAGGTCTTTCAATTCATCGAGTTCCAAATCGTGACGAGTGATTTCTCTCATCGCCTCTCTTATCAGCACTGAGTCCTCTGCCTGCTTGTGCTGGGTCAGCAACTGCTCAGCACGCTGTTGGAATTGTTTTGGACTGATCTCGTCCGCTCCGATCCTCCTGGGATTGAGCATACTTCTCGAGGAAACCTCGCGGAAGCGTTTCGCGAAAAGTTGCGTGTCAAGAAGATACTTCCTGAGGACCTCATCTGCTGTATCCGAAGAGAATAGATCTGTTATCGAGGAGACTTCCAAATCATGACTTAACTTGATCATGAATCCATTCTCATCGAATGAAATCTCGTGAACAAGAATACCCTCGCGATCAGCCATCCCCGCAAACATGTAGCCCAAGGCGAGATTGAATCCCCTTCCTCGACACGTGGTGACCACGTATGTGGGGAGAGGTCCCTGGATTTCTTCGATCAGAATAGTTCGCCTGGACGGGACCTGGAAGGTGGTGGCTGCGTGTTCGTCCAAGAACTGCGCTAGAGCTCCAGCCACTAGTTTGCCCAGACCGTAGTTCTCGCGGAGGAACTCCGGCAGATCGCCTGAAACCTTCTGCACACTGGAGACATTCGAGAGGAGCTCGAGAACCTCCTGGGAGAGTTCGATTGATCTGCTGTTAGCCTCGCCAGTCCACGACGGTATTGTCGGCCTATACCCTGTAGCGGAAGTCACGTTGACACGTGTCCCTATTATGCTGGATACCCGGTATGTGGAGCCGCCCAGGAGGAAGACATCGCCCCTTCTCAAACTGGAAACGAACGAGCTTGAAAGCTGTCCGACCATCGTGCCGTCCGAGGAGAATACGAGATAGTTATTGTCTGGAGCTATTGTTCCAATGTTCGTATAGTAGATCATCTGGGCATAGCCCCTCTTTCCTATGGTATTCTCTTCCCAGTCTATCCAGATTCGACGCTCTTCCCCCAGTAAGTCCAGTACCTCGATATAATCGTCATATGGGAGATTCCTGTAAGGCCAAGAAGAAGTAACAAGTTCGTAGCCGTCATCGATGTCCCACTCTGAAACGATCGTGAGCCCTATCATGAATTGGGCGAGGACATCTAGTGCGTTCTCAGGAAATTTCAGGAGGTCCATGGATCCGCGTAGAATACCTGTCTGGAGCGCGGTTATCTCGAGGAGATCGTGAGAGGATGTCGGGAGGAATCTCGCCCTGGGTACTCCGCCCACCTGGTGCCCGGCTCTACCGACGCGCTGGAGGGCTGTTGCAATTGATCCCGGGGATCCGACCTGCACAACGCAGTCTACAGACCCTATATCGATACCCATTTCTAGGCTCGATGATGATACCACTGCACGGAGGTGTCCGTTCTTGAGTCTCTGCTCAACATCTAGGCGGATGGATTTGTCCATCGACCCATGATGGCCCTCGACCCCTTGGAGCCCTGCAAGTCTCAGCTTCTGAACGACTGTCTCTGTCATGCTACGAGTATTGACGAATACTAGTGTCGTGGTGTGCGCCTCTACCATATTCTTGATGACGTCGACATTGTAGTCTAGCAATTCTTTAACTGGAACAGATGAGAATCTGGGGGTGGGGAGCAAAATGTCGAGATCAAGTCTCCTTGCGCCGGATATCTTCGCAATCTTGATCGTCTGTGGTTCGGATTCCGTCTCTCTGGCGTCAGACGCAACTAGGAACTCGGCAACCTTACTCAATGGCTCCATTGTTGCGGATATGCCTATTCTCTGAACGGGGTTTTCGATAACTCTGTCGAGCAACGCGAGGCTTAGTGCGAGATGTGTGCCTCTCTTGGATGGAACTAGCGAGTGCATCTCATCAACTATCATCCACTTCAGACCGGACAATATTGGGCGGAATCTCTTGGATGCAAGGCCAAGGGCGAGGGACTCTGGCGTTGTGATTAGGATGTGGGGGGGCCTTCTGAGGATCTGGTCTCTTTCTTTCTGAGAGGTGTCCCCTGTTCTGAGGCCTACTCTGATTTCCTTAGCCCTCTTCGGAAGGTATGATTCCCTTATTTCATTTAGGGGGCCTATGAGGTTCTTCTGGATGTCATTTGCAAGAGCCTTGATCGGAGATATGTAAACACATGAAACCCCATCCTCGAGTGTCCCATTCATGGATCTCTTAACAAGATCGTCAATTATCGTAAGAAATGCTGTTAGGGTCTTTCCACTGCCTGTGGGGGAACAGAGCAAGAGGTGGTGCCCCCCCATTATCTGGGGTATTGCCATCTTCTGGGGTTTAGTGAAGTCGGGGAAGCGATCCTTGAACCAGTCCCTGACAGGCTGGCACAGGCTCTCCAAGAGTTCCTCACTCTCTGAGGATTCAGAAACATAGTCTAATCTAGGCATTTACGATCTACACCTATCTAGCCTCAGCGAAACCGATCGATACATGAATACTTCGTTTCCAAGTATTCCACAGATGGCCAAGATATGCTCTCTTGAACGCCAAGGAACGGGTTTGATTCATATCAGTCACAACGGAGCGAGACATATGGCCATAGACAATTCGGGGAGGATGGAGAGGCTTTCCTCCATCATGCGGAGAAGAGGCATTGTGGCCCCTGCCTTCGAAACATATGGCGGAGTCGCAGGGCTTGTTGACTATGGTCCACTGGGCGCATCCATCCGGAGAAGGGTGATTGATACCTGGATTGAGTACTGGTCTTCTTCGGGGGATATACTCGAGATTGAATCGCCCACAATAACACCGGAAGAGGTTCTTGTAGCGAGCGGCCACGTCGGTGAATTCAATGATCTAATGACAACTTGCAAATCTTGTGAATCCGTATTTCGGGCTGATCACCTCTTGGAGTGTTTCGTGGTTGAGATAGACGGACTATCCGCTGCCGAGATTTCTTCATCACTTGCAAAGGAGGGCATTAGTTGCCCGGGATGCGGGAAGAATGACTGGTCCGAATGCGTCCCGATGAATCTGATGTTCAAGACTTCGGTGGGCGCCATGAGCAAGGGGAGGACCGCGTACTTGAGGCCAGAGACTGCTCAAGGTATGTTCATGCAGTACCCCATGCTGTACCGACACTTCCGGCAGAAGCTTCCTTTCGGGGGGATTCAGACGGGGAAGGGCTACAGAAACGAAATCAGCCCTCGCCAAGGCATGATAAGACTTAGAGAATTCACGATGGCTGAATTGGAATACTTCTTCGACCCGGAAGATGCTCCGACAGGAAAAGACGGTGATTGGTCGACAGTTGTTCAAATGATTCCCGGTTCTACAGGGCGGATGACTCAGATATCCGTGTCTGAGGCTCTCGATAAAGGACTGATACTTCACCCTACAGTGGCTTGGTTCATAGCACGCACTCTCGAATTAGTGACCTCGCTGGGAGTTGATCCTTCTCGGTTGAGATTCAGGCAACACAGGCAGGACGAGATGGCTCATTACGCGTCCGATTGCTGGGACTGTGAATTGCATGGCGAACATGGGTGGATAGAGTGTGTTGGCATAGCCAATCGCACATGTCACGATTTGGAACAGCATGCGGCGCACACTGGTAAAAGTGACTTCAGGGCCTGGAGGGCTTTCAAAGAGTCGAGGACTGTGAAGATTGACAAATGGTACCCCATTCAATCATCAATAGGTCCTGCATTCAAGGGCCTTGCTTCAGCAGTCAGTGAGGCCATAGAGAGCCTTGACGTTATCCCAGAATCTTTGCCATTCACAGTCACTACAAATGATGGCATGGAGATATCTGTCGAAGAGGGTATGGCTGAACGTAGGACGGAGGAGCGCGTTGTAACCGGTGAATGGTTCACGCCCCATGTTGTGGAGCCGGCATTCGGGATTGACAGGATAATATGGCATATTCTCGATCATGCGTACGAGGAGATTGAGAAGGAGGGGGAACGATACTCCGTCCTAAGACTTCCACAAAGAACCGCTCCATTCGATGCAGTGATCCTACCCCTGTTTGACAAGGACGGGATGGGCGAAATGGCGGAAACCCTCGCAGGGATTCTTTCCAAGACACGCGGGTTGAAAGTACAATACGATAATTCGAAGTCAATCGGAAGAAGGTACGCCAGAGCAGATGAGGCAGGCATACCATGGGCCATTACCGTGGATCATCAGTCACTGGAAGACGGCTCTGTAACCCTCAGACGAAGAGATGACGGTAAGCAAGTAAGATGCAGCAAGGACGATCTGCAAACAATGCTGCTCAGCCATGGCTCGGATATGCTCTTCTGATTAGGAGTGTTCATCACCCTTCTAGCAAAGTGGCACATCGTGGCGAGCGAGCAGGATTGGAGCGAGGGTCACCGCCCGGCCACCACCGAAGACATGGTTGGCAACTCTGAAGCCATAGGGAAAATCCGCGCTTGGCTGAATAAATGGTCTAACGGACAAACGCCTGACAAGAGGGGTATGCTGCTGATCGGGCCCCCTGGAACTGGGAAAACCACAATCGCAAGAGCTGCTGCTTCGGACCATGGATGGTCAGTCATAGAAATGAATGCGTCTGAGGAACGAAATGCTGCAGCGATTCGAAGGGCTGCTACAATAGGCTCCCAGAACACGTCCCTGAAGGCTTTCGGGGACTCGGGGAGATCGGGTAGAACTTTGATTCTTCTAGACGAAGTTGATCACCTGAGTGGAGGATTCGCAGTTGAGAACGAAGGGAGGATAATCAGATCGATGGAATCAGGGGACACATCAAAGAAAATATCTGGAGACAGAGGGGGTAAGGGGGAAGTAATGCATCTCCTAAAGACCACTAAACACCCCGTACTAATGACCTGCAATGATGAGATGCGTCTTTGGGGCAGATCATCATGGCGTGCTAACAGGGACAGAATGTACCGTCTTGCCGAATCTGTCCGATTCAAGAGGGTCGACCCCTCATCGATGTTGCGCATATCACGGAGAGTTCTTTCTGACGAGGGCATAGATATCGATCCAGAAGCTCTGAAGATACTAGTTGATGGTAATCCGGGGGATCTGCGTGCTCTACTGAAAGATCTGCAGGCATGTACCAAAATCTCGGAAGACTCGCGTGTTGATGTACAGACCGTTCGGAGGATTTCTTCCACGTCGCGTAGAGACGTCGGCCTGGATGTATTCCAATCTCTCACAGACGCCTATACAGCAGGATCAGGGTCAGAAGTATATCAGGCATTGAGGACTTCGGACAAGGAGCCTCGAGAGTGTCTTGCATGGATATCCTGGAACAACCAATCGATACTGGAAGAGGAGTTGAGACATATCTCCACGGGGATGGTCATGGGAGATAGGGCTCTGGCGACTACTTATGTTAGCACTGCGCACAGGGGATACTACTGGTCTATGGCTCTTGCAGCACAGAGCGTGGCAGCTGCTGGAGCCAGATCCTCTCGCCCCCGGCTGTATTATCCAGACTTCCTGAGAAGGGGGTCCGAGAGTTGGAGGAAGAGCGATATTGCCGCACAATTAGCAGAGACATTTCACACGAGTGAAGCATCGTCTCGAGAAGATCTGCTGCCTCTGATGCTAGCAGCAATGGAAGACCGGACAGGCCTCGAGGACTCTTCCATAGATTTGAGCATAAGGTTGGGGCTAGCGGTAGAAGACCATCTGGCGCTTAACGGGGTCCGCCCCAGCAGTACTGAGGGCAAGAGGATGGCTAAGGCGTATGATAAACGAATAAATGATGATTCGGAAATACCAGACCTGCCTCCTGAAGTGGATGAGCAGTCTGTCGAAAATGTATCTGATCAACCATCTCTTATGGACTTCTGAGTCAATTACTCTTCGACCACAGGCGAGGGTTGAACAGTATCAAGACTGTAAGAATCTCTAGCCTTCCAAGCCACATGAGTACAGAAGATCCCAACAGACCGAACTCGGACATTGAGGCGTAAGTATGAGTGGGTCCGTATGCCCCTAAAGCCGGTCCAGTATTGCCAAGCATAGAGAATATCACCGATACTGCAGATTCCAAGTCTATACTTCGCTCTGCGAAAGATAGCACCAGTATGGAAATGGTGCACAGGAGGATCCAGGCGCATATCATCCCGATGGCAAGACTGACCCTGCGTTCGTCGACTACCTCGCCATTCACCCTGATTGGGACCACGCGTTTGGGTTGGACGATCGTCATGATTTCGCGGCGTGCTATTTTGAGAAGCATAGTTGCACGCATTATCTTCAGACCGCCACTAGTTGATCCAGCTGTGGCGCCGATAGCCATCAGAATCAGCAGTATCAGTTTCGGGAACAGCTGCCAGGAACCCCAATCTGCAGTACTGTATCCCGTACTCGTGATGATGCTGGTCAGAGTGAATGCAGTGTCCCTTAATGTGTCGCTGAAGGATGATCCCGCATATGCCATGAATCCAGAAGCTAGTGCTATGGATGATACCCATATGAAGAAGTAATTCCTCATTTCCTCGTCCTTTATTTCATTGAATTGAGCCTTGATGACGATTAGATATATTGCGGCGAAATTGAGTCCTGAAACGAACATAAAGAAGATCAGTATCAATTCCAACGCTCCAGACTCGTACCCCCCGATACCGGTATCGGTAGGAGTCATGCCTCCAGTGGCTATGGTGGTCATGGATATGTTCACAGAGTCGAATAATGATAGATCCGTGAAGTAAATTAGCAATGTGAGTTCTATGAGAGTCATCGCAACGAAGACTGCCCACAGGATTCTCGCCGTCGATTGGAAAGTGATTCCCGTGGGAGATACCGTGGGGCCGGTGAGTTCGGCTCTTGCAAGTGATTTTCCACCGCCGACTGTGCGTGAGAATATCAGCAGGCCGAGCATTATGACACCCATGCCTCCAAGCCACTGAGTAGCCGATCTGTAAAGCAGGATCATCTTGGGGAGGCTTGCAATGCAATCGGGTGTAGATTCAGTGCACATGGGGCTCGAAGAAGATTCGATCACTGTCGCACCAGTGGTTGTAAAGCCGGCCATAGATTCGAAAAGTGAGAAGACGAGTCCCTGGAGAATTTCTGAGAACGGGGCATCTGATCCTGGGCCTGTAAATATCCCTCCAAGCCAATAGGGGAGTGTGCCGATTAGAACGATAGCCAGCCAGCCTAGACCGACTGATGCAAAAGCCTCTCTATCGCGGATTCTTTCCTCAATTTCCTCCTTATCCACTCTGCAGAGGAGTGTGCCTAACACCAAGGCAATCAAAGCAGGGACTGCGAATGAAGAGATCGGAAGGTGCCACGAGGACTCTGGGCTCATCAAAGCAAGTGCAAATGCCGCTAAGATCAATGGGGCGGATATTATCCTGAGAGTCTGTCCGACCACGTATCGGACTACGTCATAGTGCATGAGCCATCACCCGTTTATCTCATCTGCAAGAGAAAGAAACTCTTGTTTGAGGATCATAGCAACAGTATCCCCTTCCAAAATCATCGTATCAGCAGCGGTAACTATGCTTTGTACGCCTTCTTCACCTTCCCTGAATATGAGAGGCATGGTTCCCTTGAGCCTATTGCTAGCATTCTCAACTGTTGAGTCGACGAAGGGGTGTTCCTCTAGAATGTGGAATAACACAATCACGATGTCATTGAGAGATGTCGGGACACTGAAATCTCCCAGATCTCCGAAATGTATCGCCCTTAGAATCGAAGTAATCGTGATTTGCCTCTGACTTACCGGTCGAGTCAGACCGATTCTCTTCACTGCCTCAATCAATGCCATGTCCTTGAGGAGTAGGCCTGATCTAGGGATTCCCTTGTCCGAAGCTTGCATTGCCATGGCGATGTTTCTGTTATCGTCGTCCATACTTGCTATAGCCACGTCGAATCCTTCAATGTCAATCTCCTTGAGGAGTTCTTCGTCTTGAGGGTCCCCATGTATCACATCGAGCCTCTTGCTGGACCCTACTTTCGATCCGACCAGTTGATTTGCAAGATCTAAATCTGGCTCTATAACGACAACATCCGCTCCTTCCGAGAGATAATGGGATGCGACTTCAGAGCCGAATGCAGTGGCTCCGAATACAAGCGTCCGAGGGTTTTCCGGGATGGGGTCCAAGGGTATGCCGAGTGCGGAAGACACGACTCTGAATTGATCAAGACTGGTTATGGCAAACGCAACCCTGTCATTGAGCGCTATCTCTTGGTTTAGAACCTCGAGTTTCGCAGAATGACCGTTTGTCTGTAATGCGACGATAGGCGGGAGCGATGAGAATGTGTCTCTGATCTCTTTCACAGTACTGCCAATCAGGGGGCTGCCATCTCCTGCTTCCGCGACGAGAATGTATGCACCTTCGTGGACAGGGAGCGCCTCTTCGAATGCTGGAGCAACCAAACCGCTTGCGAGTCTGCTTACTATTTCCTCTCCAGCGCAAACAATGTGATCTGCTTTGGACCACTTCGGGAGAGGGCCGGCGCCATACTCGGGATCCAAAAGTTTCCGATCTGATATCCTGGCGATTGTCCTTATTCTTCGGTTTGATGATTTGTTCTCCTCGCTGAATACTCGCTTGGCAAATGCGCAGGATAGCAAATTGAGTTCATCTGATTTAGTGCACATTATCACAATCTCGGCATCCGTTATACCTGCCTTGACCAGCGTTCTCCTTGAAAGAACGGACCCGCTGATAACAAGGCAATCAATGGACTGTGATTCGTTTATTGCATCGAGATCGTTGTCTATCAAGACGATGTCCCGGCCTTCGTGCCTGAGGGCAGAAGCCACTCCACGACCGACCTCGCCAGCCCCTCCGATGATTATTCTCATCTATTCTGACCGCAATACGAGTCCGATATAACCGTCACCATAAGTGAAAAGGTATCATTTAGTCTCATTTCTTACTTCAGTGACCCATTTATGGATAATATAGCACGGATACGGGCTAAGACTCCTTTTTACTGATGGCATCCCTTCTTATTGCTCTCCTGTATTCCTTTCTGGAAGGTTCAGAGAGAGTCTCAAGGGCCCACCTTGGGGCATTGTTGAAGGCGAAGTAAAAGGCTGGAGGAGTTGCTAAAATAATCGCCAGCGGTTGGAAGACGGATAGCACTACTGATGCTATCATCATTGCACGTAGTACAGAAGACGCAACGGTGGCTGCGACTCTTCGTCCGTATAGGAGTCTTACTCCCTGCCAACCGGATATTGTCGCAGAGCCTAGTGCGCATGTGGCACTAACGATTGCACCCATGATTACCGCGAATGCTCCGAATCCTGTGGAGCCGTCCCATGTCGCGGGATCGAATATTCTGACTATTATGTAGGCTGCCTGCATCGATCCTAGCCCGAGTCCGAAAGTCCATCCATAAGGCATACTGCTAGAGGTCTTGACCGTTCTCGGACGCCCGACTACCACAAGGACTAGCATAGACTGAGACAGCCCGATTAGGAGCAATGCGGGCGCTATGGCATCCCATGAGCGCCCCAATACGATCTCTGCTAGGACCATTCTGTCTACCGCTACCGCAAACAACATGCCGATCACTATCCCGTATAGGAGATGTCTGGCTGCTCCAGTTAGGTCATACAATCCCGATATTCTGGACAGGCCGGCTCTCCAACCCAGGTATATCCCTAGAAGAGCTATCGCGAACGCGATTTGCATCTCTACGATGCCTATCAGCGGGGTGGCCATGCCTGTGGGTTGGCATCGAGGGTTTAGATGGGGCGGCACGAGGAACGTTGAAACGGGTCTTCGCAGGGTTACTGCCATGGCGCTGGAGGGGTTAAAGCGGCGGATCCTCGGGTCTGTTGGTCTTCTGAGAGGCAAGAAGACCCTTGATGAAGAGGCTGTGAGAGAATTTACACGCTCGCTGAGAAGGTCTCTACTGGAGGCTGATTTCAATGTCAGACAAACCAAGGACCTGACAGAAAGGATACGGAGAAGGCTGATGGAAGATGACCCTAGGCCGGGATTGAAGCTTGAGACCCATGCGATGAATATGGTGTATTCTGAACTTGTCAGAATCCTGGGGCCTGCACGTGAAATCAGGCCGCATAATCAAACTGTTCTCATGGTAGGCCTGTATGGCCAGGGGAAGACTACCACCACTGCTAAAGTCGCAGAGTGGTGGCGAAAGAGACACGGCGTCAAAGTCGCAGTCATAGAGGCCGACGTCCACAGGCCTGGTGCACTCGCTCAACTTTCACAGCTACTCGATGGCAGTGGGATAGAAGTATATGGAGAAAAAGATGGAAAAAATGCAGCTTCGATTGTCAAGAATGGACTTCGAAAAGTTGGAACTGCGGATGTTGTAATCATAGACACAGCAGGACGAGACAGCCTCGATAATGATCTCAAAGACGAGCTTCTTGATATTGCGGAAATCGCCCAGGCCACTGAGCGATTTCTCGTCATAGATGCGCAGGTCGGTCAATCGGCTGGACCGATAGCAGAGACGTTCCACGAACTCGTAGGAGTTACGGGAACCATAGTGACGAAGCTTGATGGGACAGCCAGAGGCGGTGGTGCGCTGAGCGCTGTTTCAATCACAAATGCCCCCATAGTATTCGTCGGAGAAGGAGAAAGAGTATCGGATCTAGAGCGCTTCGAGTCTGATCGGTTCATCTCGAGATTGCTTGGGATGGGCGACATAAAGGGTCTCATCGATCTTGCTCCAGAGGATTTAGATGAGCAGGAAGCGATGCGCCTCACACAGAGGCTAATGTCTGGACGCTTCACGTTGAACGACATGTATCAGCAAATGGAGATGATGAGCAAAATTGGCACTCTTGATAGGATTCTCTCCCATCTTCCTGATGGGATGTTTGGCATGGGTTCGATGTCTTCTGCTCAAAAAAGGGCTATGCAGGGCAATCTTGAACGATACAGGATAATGATGGATTCGATGACTCAAGACGAGAAGGATGATCCAAATCTACTCAAATCAGAGAGGGTACGTCGAATTGCAAAGGGCTCAGGATCTTCTGAGAAGGAGGTCAAAGGCCTTCTTGCGCAATGGAATAAAAGCAAGAAGATGATGCGTGGTATGAAGGGTAATCGTCAATTCAGAAGACAGATGCAGTCCATGATGGACGTTGACGATATAGAGTTGGTATGAGTCATGCGGAGATTCGCCATCATTGGCTCAAGGACCTCTCCCTCATCTGTATTCCGTCTCGATGATTTGCCGGGATCAGGGAGGATAGATGTCTTGTGCAGAAACATAGGGTCCTGTCTTCTCCTATCGCACGGAATCAGGGAAGATGTTGAGGTGATTGTTCACCTCCTAGGTAGCCCTGGGAAGCCAAGAAGAATCAGATTCACGGGTTCCGACATCACCGGGCTCCGGGCTGATGAAAGATCGATAGCTGGCAAGATAAGGAAAGTCGTTGTTGAGCCGCTATCTCCTGTCGGGATATGGAAGCAGCTCTCCCAGGGAGTGGCGCACTCCGGAGGGGACTTACGCACGACCGTCGATGAATGGCGGAGAATGGATGTTGAAGTATGCGTGCTCGACAAAAATGGCAATTCTTTGGACGGTATACATGGAAATCAGGGGGATATCGGTTTCATAGTAGGGGACGATAGGGCCATAGACGGCATGGAAGATCTTGGCGATGTGGCCATGGTGTCTCTTGGAAAGGAATGGCTGCTCGGGTCTGCATGCATATCCATCGTGCATCATTGGCTGGACAGCCATGCAGGATAGCCTTCTTGATCAGAGACATTTGCTTTCTCTAGAATGAGGTCTGGGACAGATAGAGGGTGCAGTTGAGGCCATACGGGCATGGCCGTGATCGAACAACCGCCATCCTCAATGGTGGCTGTATCGGAGCCTTCATCGCCCTCATTTATGATCGTGGCAGCACCTACCTCCACGAATTCCCCTTCGGACGTATTCGATATTCGAGTTGGTGCTGCATACCATCTAGCCCCATGAGGGCCTGTCCTATAGATTCCATTCCACTTGGAGGGGACATTGATGTTCAGCATTATGTTTCCATGGAGGAAATGTGAGAGGGGGAGGTTCTTTTCCGACTCGGATGGCTTGGATTTCGCTCCCTCTGGCCGCATAAAGGACAACGGAGGTGTTTTGATTATGTTGACGATCTTCTCGATGATTTCCATCGTAGCATCTGCTGCCCCTCCGAATTCGGATTCCTTGTAATCTGCGAGGCTTGTAGAGATTGACGGAATGCCATACATCGAGGCTTCTCTTGCAGCGGACACTGTTCCCGAGTGTAGGACGTCCACAGATAAATTCGGCCCGAGGTTAATTCCAGATACACATAGAGAGGGCTTGATGCCCATCCGATGTCGATCAATTGCGCCCTCGATAGCCACAATTACAGCATCGCAGGGTGTTCCCTCGACAGACATTACCACCAGAGGGACATCAGGATTCACTCTGATTGAACGCTCGATATCCGTGTGTACCTCGATTCTCATTGGTTTCCTGAGTGTGAGTCTCATCCCAGAAGCGGATTGCTCCCCGCGAGGGGCGACTACGAGGACGGGGAATCCCTCCGAGTGCAACTTGGAGACCAGTGCAAATAGGCCAGGGGCCTCCACGCCATCATCATTCGTCACAAGTATCGAAGGTCGGCCCATGCTCCGTGGTACCTAGCGTCACTTATTCAATTCGTGCTCCTTGGCTCGGTTCTCGATTCAAGCCAGAATGTGAGTATCACGGCGCCCGCTATCATCATAATTCCGCCTAAAACAGTCCAAAGGCCTACCTCGATGGTTCCGAGGACAAGTAATCCGATAACTGAGCCAAGTATCGGTTCGAACAGAAGTCCCACTGAGATTATTATTGGCGGAAGCCATCTTAATGCTGCATTGAGCCCCGTGTGCCCGAGAAGGCCGGCTCCGAAAGCGAGGGCCACTACAGTGAGGAGATACTCACTCCCAATCCATCCGAGAGGGTGGGAATCTATTGCAGGTGCAGGGGACTCGATGAATTCAGATAGCAACGTTAGGATGATGGCGGACACGGTTGTTACAGGAAAGGCATAGATGAAAAGAGGGATCTTGGAGCCAGACCTCAGAATCCTACCTACAGCCAAGTAGGCTGCACCGGCCACTGCTCCAAGGAAGGCTGCAGCATCGCCGGCGTATGTGACAGAACCTGAATCTGAAGCGTCCAGTAAAGCCAAACCCGCCCCCATGAATCCCAATGATGCACCTGTGATAAGTAAGAAATCGACCTTCCTCTCCATGACTAACATGGCTGAAACGATTACGATTGGGTGGCTTGTAACAAACAGAAGGCTGTGTGCCAAGGATGTGTGGTCGAGAGACCATGTCCATGCTGCGAAATGAATGGCTAGGGCGAATCCGGAAAGTGAGATTAGCGAAGCAGTCCGGAGGTTGTAAGCCTCTTTTTCAACGCATCTAAGTTGTGCTATGAAACCTGGTAATAGGACGATTGACGTAGCCCAGAGTCTCCATGATGCACGCAACACAGGAGGAGTGTCCATGGATGCAAGCAAGGGCCCGCCGCTGCTAACCCCTAGAAGAGCAATCGCAAGTATGGCCCATGCTGTCGCAGGTGGTCGTTCGTACGTCACGCGACCCTACCTCATGAGGGGCGCCGGGGCCCATCCGTATCAATGGTCACGTGTGATTCTGTAGCGGCCCATGGCCTCCATCCACTGGATCTCTCCACCGGCTTCGAGATTCATCTCAGTATCTAGCGGCAGTATGAGGGTCTGATACGTCTTGTTATCCATAGCGTTGACCTCATTGCCTTGAACGAATGTTATGACTGCGCTCCCTTTCTCTATCACGGGAACCTGTATGTTGTCAGTGACTGTCCCCACATGACTTCGCTTTTGTCCTGTGAAGATATCCTCTAGCTCGAGTCTCGCCTTTGCGCTTCCGTGCTTGCCGGGCTTCGACTTGGAAATGCTGAGTATCTTGTATGCATCGTTCTCTATGGCGACGTATCGTCCCACTTTGAGGGTTCTAATCTCGACTCTAGTTGTGCCTGGCATGGTTCCACCTATGTCATTGTAGCCTATTCTACGCCTTATCATGGTTTACTTCGAAGGGAGATCAAAGAGGTGTTGTGCCGACCCCCGGAGTCTGGAAGACCCCGGGGGCGGTTACATCTCGGCATTCACTCTTCTGTTCGCCTTCCAGCGGCCAGTGCAGCTCCGACAAGCGCAAGTGCAGCGAGGGCCGTTGGGAATCCAGGTACGGCTGCGCCGAATCCTAGATCTTCCTGAGCGGGGGCCTCGTCGATGTTGATATCGACATTGGGGTCTAGCGCGTCGCAGATTCCATCGCCGTCGTAATCTGGTGGCGTGTCATCATCGTCGAGCGTGTCGGTCCCACAGTCGTTCTCATTGGCATCGGAGAACCCGTCGTTGTCGTCGTCGGAGTCGGCGTTGTCGCCGGTTCCGTCGGCATCTGTGTCGAGCCACTCGTTCTCATCCGCAGGGAAGTCGTCCACATCGTCGTTGTAGGAGTCACCGTCGTCGTCGGCATCGGCGTTGTCGCCAACCCCGTCGCCGTCCATGTCGACTGTCTCAGAGGCATCGAATGGGAAGGCATCCAACTCGTCAGCGACACCGTCGTTGTCGTTGTCGCTATCGGCGTTGTCACCAATTCCGTCACCGTCGACGTCACCCCACTCCAACGAGTCGTAATCGAACTCGTCGAGAGCGTTGGAATATCCGTCGCCGTCGATGTCGGAATCCGTGTTGTCGCCTAGCCCATCGCCGTCGAAGTCAGTTGTCTCGGACGGATCTAATGGGAACGCGTCACTCGAATCATCGACCCCGTCGCCGTCGTCGTCGTTGTCCTGGACATCGCCGACCCCGTCGCCGTCTGTGTCGACTGCCTCTGTGCTGTCGTTGGGGAAGCTGTCGGACTCATCGAGAACGCCGTCGTCGTCATCGTCGGGATCTATGTTGTCCCCGAATCCGTCGCCGTCGGAGTCTACCGATTCGCTGTCATCCAGTGGGAAGGCATCCAGGTCGTCGGCGACGCCGTCCCCGTCGTCGTCGGTATCGGCATTGTCTCCGATTCCGTCGCCGTCGGAGTCGATCCACTCGGAACCGTCCGTTGGGAAGGCGTCAGCGCCATCCAGATACCCGTCGCCGTCGTCGTCGTTGTCCGCATTATCTCCAATCGTGTCACCATCGAGATCGGATGACTCGTATGGGTCGTTCGGGAAGGCGTCGCTTCCATCCTCAACGCCATCATTGTCATCGTCTGGATCTACTGGGTCGCAGGTCAGATCTCCGTCGAAGTCAGCGGGGAAGTCCGTCGAGTCCATTGGATCTGAGCCGCAGTTTACCTCGTCAACGTCGCTCCAATCGTCGTTGTCGTCGTTGGAGTCGATGTCGTAGGTCGATGTGTCGCACGCCATTCCGTCGAAGTCCACGCCTGCACCGCCTACTCCGACCATGTCGTCGTAAGCGCCATCGCCGTCGTTGTCGAGACCGACGCATGGGTCGAGCTGCATGAGGTCGACATCATCGAGTATGCCGTCGTTGTCGTCGTCGGTGTCCATTTGGTTGGATACTCCGTTCATCGGGAGTTGCAGGTTGTCGATCCAAGCCTGGTTTGTGCCGCCTTGGCCGCTTGTGCCGGACCTGAAGCTGAATGTCAGATCATGCATACCTGCTCCGAAGTCCCACGACATGCTGCCAGAGTCCTCGCCGCACCAAACGTCGTTGGCGCACGCGGATCCAAGCGATGATGCTGGTAACTTAACGCCATCTGCCCATACTTCGAGACCGTCATAGTAGACGCTGGTGAAGTCTCTGAAGAAAGCACTGACCTGCCAGTCCCATGTGGCTGTTCCGCCTAGGGTCTCGAACTGGACCATGATGCTCGTGGTTCCGTACTGGTTCGAGTTCTGTCCAGAGTCTAGCGAGTAGCTTCCTGCAATCGAGTTTGACGAGGTTACTGCCCATGGGCCGTACAGGGTCGAGTTCGTGCAGCTCACCGAAGGGTGAACGGGCGCTGAAGCGCCGCCTATGCTGCACGAGTAGGACGTCCATGTGCCCTCGGTTGGCAATGCGCCAGACTCGAAGTCCATCAGCGTGTATGGTGCTGGGGTCAGGTAGAAGTCAGCTGTGCCGTCGCCGTCGGTGTCCGTAGACATGGTGTTGTCGAGCGGCCATACGTCCTCTACGTCGCTTACCCCGTCGCCGTCATCGTCGGTGTCGGCGTTGTCGCCGACTCCGTCGCCGTCGAAGTCGTCCTGCTCGGATGGGTCGTTCGGGAAGGCGTCGTTCGCATCTTCTGTGCCGTCGTTGTCGTCGTCGGTGTCGGCGTTGTCGCCGATGCCGTCGCCGTCAGCGTCGACCTGCTCATTCCCATCGTACGGGAACTCGTCGTTGAAGTCGAACACTCCGTCGTTGTCGTCATCGAGATCGTTATCATCGCAGATGCCGTCCTGGTCGTTATCGTCCTGCTCGGTTGGGTCTAGAGGGCACCAATCGTAGCCGTCGACTCTGCCATCGTTATCATCATCAGAGTCAAGAGTCTCATAGCTTGATGTGAAGTAGACATTGTCGAAGTAGACGACTTCCGTGTATGAGTTGCTGTCGAACGTTAGTTCTAGGCTTCCCTCGCCAGCAGATGAGATATCCGCCGAGACTGTGTTCCAAGTTCCGCTGGACGTATCCATCTGGTCGCCCGATATGGATAGCAGGGTCACGGTGGATTGGGACCCTACGAATTTTATCTCGAGTAGGTCGCTGGCCTCATATCCGTTGGAACCTATGTTCGCATCTAACAGGTAGTAAGATACAGCGGCATTCAGCCCTGAGGGGTCTATTGGGTCTATCGTGAGAGTCATTGCTCCATGCGTGTCGGCCATCGAATAGCCCTGTCTTCCATCCTGGAAGGCCATGACATCGGATACGCTGTCAGTCACACCCACAGGATCCCCGTCAGAGAGCCCTGTGCCTGTGTTCGTCGAAGGCGCCCAAGAGGCCTGATATCCTAGCTCGAAAGGCGTCACTGGGGTGTAGACATTTGCTAGAAGCGCGATTGTCGAGTAACCCGGGTCGTCTGTCCAGTCGAATGTCCAGTCCCCGGCCTCAGTTGCCGTGAAGGCGCTTGTTGGGGTGGTCACGACGTTGGATGGCGATGTGGCTGTCAGTGTGACGTACGGGATCCCGTATGGCCAGTAGACGCCGATATCGGCATATCCGCCAGAAGGCACTGTGACTGTGCACGAGCCTGAGCCGGTGACATAGTAGCCCTCGCCGCCCTCTGGGCATGATGATGCCACGGAATATGTGGCCGGAGCGACATAGTTCACTTCGGCCTGGCCAGCATTGTTGGCCAGATCGTGACTTGTGTTGTAATCATAATCGAAGTAACGAGCTCCGGGTGTACCGGATTCGAAAGAGGTCATGTGAGCCACGCAGTTGCCCTCGTTGTTGTAGTCGGCGATACCGTCCTGATCGTTGTCGGACCAGTAGCACTCGTCTAGCGGGTGAGGGTCTGGGCCGTCGTTGACCCCGTCGTTGTCGTCATCGACGTCGAATGTGTTGCAGTCCATGTCGGAATCGTAGTCATCGGGCAGGGAGCTTGCATCGTACTGGTTGGAGTGCCCGTCGGCCTCGAGGCCGCTGCAAGTGTTCTCGAGCACATCGGTCCACATGTCGTTATCATCGTCGGTATCGGCGTTGTCGCCCGTGCCGTCGTTGTCGTTGTCGTCCTTCTCCGCTGGGTCGTCTGGGAAGACGTCCTCTGAGTCTCCATGGACGTAGTTGACCGATCCGTCTCCATCCACGTCGTAGTTGAAGTCACCGTCGCCATCTCTGTCCATGTCCAGGCCGTCGCAGATCAGGTCTGAATCCATGTCAGCTGGTATCGAGTTAGCATCCAGTGGATCGCTTGTGGACTCGTAT
>Ga0181379_1000135_pt1 | contig 36326 bp, 25 predicted proteins | sample 2SPOviralmetaG_FD_130115 | JGI IMG/M metagenome (GOLD analysis project Ga0181379, IMG submission 130115) | Marine viral communities from the oligotrophic San Pedro Time Series (SPOT) site, San Pedro Channel, CA, USA - 2 SPOT_SRF_2009-07-10 | ecosystem: Environmental > Aquatic > Marine > Strait... | reverse complement strand
GTAGCTCAGCTGGATAGAGCATCTGCCTTCTAAGCAGACGGTCACAGGTTCGAATCCTGTCGGGGGTACAAATTAAGCAATCATGGCAGAATACATTTGCAAGTGCGATAAGAAGCACGAAGAAAACAAGAGCGGAGTCAGTATTAAGTTTGACGGTGACGGAGCCTACCACGACATTAAGTGTCCGTGTGGCAAGCACATGGAGCTGAAGAACCCTAAGTCAGGGGTTGCAAAGCTTGGACGTATGGATCGATTCGGCAGAAGTTTCTGATGTCAACTCTTGTCGACATAGATGGATACGAAGATAAAGGGATTAAGATCGACCCTAACGGTACGGAAGGTGAGGCTATTGAACTCCATGGGATTCTTGTTGTCCTTCCGAAAAAACCAAAGCGATCTGAAATACTCTTCCATGACAAGCCAAAGGCTATGCAGATGTGGGAACGCATTCCTATGCCCAAAGAGCTGCAAATGGTTAGAAGTATGGATGAGTGGTTCGAGAACCCTCCCGAGTTTAGAAAGAAGTTTTCTAGCTACATCGAAAAGGAGTTTCAACGCAGGCGTAACGGTGTTTGGTTTTACAACAATGGCATCCCTACGTATATTACGGGAAGACACTACATGCTCCTCCAATGGTCAAGCATCGATATCGGTGCCCCATACTATCTCTCCTTCCAACGTGAAATCTTCTTACACATGGCTGCGTGCGAAGCTGATCCCCGCTGCGTCGGTCAGCTTTATACTAAGTGTCGCCGTTCTGGCTATACTAATATCTGTAGCTCTGTTCTTGTTGACGAGGCTACGCAAGTTAAAGACAAGCTTCTTGGGATTCAGTCGAAGACTGGTAAAGACTCTCAGGAAAACATTTTCATGAAGAAGGTCGTTCCGATCTTCAAGTCATATCCATTCTTTTTCAAGCCTATCCAAGACGGTACCACGAACCCTCGCATGGAACTGGCCTTCCGTGAACCTTCAAAGCGCATCACGAAGAACAACAAGACGTCATACAAAGGTGACGCTCTGAACACGATCATCAACTGGAAGAACACCACCAACAACGCATACGACGGTGAGAAGCTACACATGCTGTACCTGGACGAGGCGGGTAAATGGGAGAAGCCAGTTGACATACGAGAGGCGTGGCGTATTGAAAGAACCTGCCTCATTGTCGGTAAGAAGATTGTAGGCAAAGCACTGGTGGGTAGCACTGTGAATCCTATGAACAAAGGAGGTAGTGAATACAAGGCTTTGTGGGAGGATAGCAACCCGAACGAAAGGAATGCAAACGGCAGGACTAAGACTGGACTTTACCGTATCTTTGTGCCCGCTTATGAAGCACTTGAAGGATTTTTTGACAAATACGGAGAGCCAGTCATTGATGATCCTGGCAGTCCTGTGGACGGTATTGACGGCGATATTATTGATCAGGGATCGAAGACGTACCTAAGGAACGAGAGAGACAGCCTCAAAAACGATGCTTCAGAACTGAATGAGGTTGTAAGGCAGTTTCCTTTTACAGAAGAAGAGGCCTTCAGGGATAGCATTGAGAGTAGTCTTTTTAATGTCGGTAAGATCTACCAGCAGATCGACCACAACAACAACCTGTTCCCCAACCCAGTAGTTAGAGGTAACTTCATGTGGAAGGAAAAAGACAAAGAGGTCATCTTCTCTCCAGATGCCAATGGTAGGTTCTATATGGCTTGGCAGCCCAAGGCCGCTAATAGGAATAAAGTAGTTGAGGAATATGGCAAGAAGAAACCAGGCAACGTCCACATGGGAGTAGGCGGAGTTGACTCCTATGATCTTGACGCTACTGTAGATGGCAGGGGTTCCAAGGGGGCTATGCACCTCTACAATAAGTTTAACATGGAGGACGTAAGTAACTGTTTTGTAATAGAATACGCTTCTCGTCCAGACCTAGCAAGCATCTTCTACGAGGATGTTTTGATGTGTGCCTTCTATTACGGATACCCGCTCTTGGTGGAGAACAACAAGTATGGGATAGTTAGGTACTTTGAATCTCGTGGGTACGACGGATACCTCATGGATAGGCCTGCCCATTTGTCATCCTCTAGCTCAAAGGTGAACGTCAAGACAAAGGGTATCCCGTCTAACTCACAAGAAGTTATCCAGTCTCACGCACAAGCCATTGAGACATATATACACGATCACGTGGGAGAGAATCCTCAGACAGGCAAGATGGGTAATATGTACTTGAACAGAACGCTGGAGGACTGGATAGGCTACAAGATATCAGATAGAACCAAGTTTGACTTGACAATTAGTTCTGGTCTAGCGCTCCTTGCTGCTCAAAAAGTAAAGACCGAAAAACCCAAGTCAAATTTACAAGAGAAGAAATTCTTTAGGAAGCACAAGATAAAACACTGGCACTCGTAATTTTAGTATATTTGCGATAATGTACGGGGACAACAATACATCTAAGAAAGGATTTCCGAGTCCTCTTGAAACCAGAGAGGTCAAAGAAAACGCTAAGTATGGCCTACAATATGCGAAAGCTATTGAGAGTCAGTGGGGGTCTATCGACAGAGAAAACTCTCTATTCAGAAGAAGAAGAGATACTTTCCTGAAAAACCGATCCTACGCAAACGGCACCCAAGACACCGCGATCTACCGTCAACTCTTGACGAGTATGGACCCCAACAACGGCGACGGCAGCTTCCTCAACCTGGACTTTACTCCAGTGCCTATCCTTCCTAAGTTCGCTAGAATTGTAGTGAACAAGATTCTATCACGAGAACCGTACCCAAACCTGGAAGCTGTCGACCCCTTATCCTCTTCTGAAAAAGATAGAGAAAGGCAGAAAATGGAGGCTCTCATCAAGGCCAAGAAAGATTTGGCTGAGATAAAAGAAAAGACTAATGTAGACGTAGCTAACGTGGATGCTCTTCCCGACTCGCTTGAGGAGGCTGAGATATTCATGGGGAACAACATAAAGTCTTCTTCTGAGATAGCAGCTCAGATTGCTACCGACATGACGCTTCAGTGGAATGACTTCCACGATTCTGTTTACCGCAGATCTGTCAATGACATTGTCAACCTAGGTATGGCTGTTGTAAAAAGAAGCAACGACCCTAACTACGGCATTACCACGCACTATGTAGACCCTATTGATTTCGTCCACAGCGACGTGCAAGACCCTTCGTTTGGAGACATGCTATATGCTGGTCACGTCCGAAGGATGCCCATCCATGAGCTAAAGCGTTTGGCTGGAGATCAACTTACAGAAGAAGATTACAAGTACATCGCTGGAAAGGTAAGATCTAAGTCTGGCAATCGTACTGGTGGAATGAGCCAGTCATCTTATGATTCATCATCTAACAGATCTGATTACGGATATGATGAGTACATGGTTGATGTACTGGAGTTTGAGTTTCTGTCTGTGGACAAGATGGTATTCGAGGAGAAAGAGAGTCAGTACGGTAATACAGGGTTTTACTTCAAAGGAGAAAGCTACAAGGCTCCTTCGAATTCCGTATACAAGAGAGATGTTCACGAGATGCACAATCAGACTGCATACGGAGGCTTCTATGTTATGGGCTGTGATAAGCTGTTCAGCTACGGGTTGAAGACAAACATGCCTAAGAATCTTCACGATCTTTCAAAGACTAACCTTTCATACTCTGCTGTTGCAACAAATATGCAGGATATGATTCCTAAGTCTATGGTTAATAGCTGTATTGGTTTCGCAGACCAGCTTCAGCTGACTCACTTGAAGATTCAACAGGCTGTCGCCAAGGCTAAACCAGACGGTATCATCATTGACGTCGAAGGACTTGAGAATGTCCAGCTCGGTAAAGGAGGTGAGCTTCAGCCACTAGAGCTTCACGACATCTACGAACAGACTGGCGTATTCTACTATAGAAGCAAGAACCCAGAGGGTGGTTTTCAAAACCCGCCGATCCGAGAGATTGGTAATGCAGTTCGAAACATAAATGAGTTTGTTGGGCTGTACAACCACTACTTACGGCTCATCAGAGATGCTACAGGTATCAACGAGGCTATGGATGGTAGCTCTCCGAAGGGAGATGCTTTGGTCGGAGTTAGGCAGCAAGCTATCGCGGCTGGCAACAACGCTATCTACGACATGACTCATGCTTCCATGGTTCTTTTCAAGAAAGTATGTTCCGACATCGTCAAGTGCTTGCAGGTCCTTCCACCAGAGAGTGTCATATACAAAGCGTATACCAACGCGGTTGGTGAAGCTAACATGGAGGTTCTTGCTTCGTTTGAAAACCTTCCGATGTACAACTTTGGCGTAAGGATAGTCAAGGAGATGGAGGACACAGAGAAGCAGTATCTGGAGCAAAACATTCAGGTTGCTCTGGCTCAAAAAGAACTGGACATCGAGGACGCTATTGCAATCAGGCAGTTGAAGGATGTGAACCAAGCGGAGCGGTTGCTGATACTAAGAAGGTCTAAGCGGATCGCTAGGAACCAGCAGATTGCTATGCAGAACTCTCAGCAACAAGCTCAGATTCAGCAGCAGTCAGCGGCTGCTTCTTCTCAAGCTAGACAGCAAGAGATGCAAATGGAGTCTCAAATAGAGGCTCAAAAGATGCAGATGAAAGCTCAGCTAGAAATTCAAATGGAGCAAGTCAAGCATCAGTACCGCAAAGAGATTGAACTCATCAGGGCTCAGGCTACTCTCGGATTTAAGACTGAAGATCAAGAGTTCAAAGAGAAACTCGAAGTCCTTAAGGAGGATCGTAAAGACGACCGAGTTGAGAAACAGGCTGTCGAACAAAGCAAGCTTATCTCTCAGAGAAAGGGAGACCGATCTGAACTCACAGAGGGCACAGAGACTCAGACTGGCGGAGAGCAATCCGTGGACGAAATCGTTAAAAACATCATTCAACAATAATGGCTACAGTTAGCGTAGATATATCGAACAGACTCGACATCATTGCCAAGAAGGGTGATACGTTTGAGCTCAACTTGGAGTTTGGAGTGGCTATGCCTCAGCACGGCACAAACAGCAACGCATTTGAAATGAAGATTGCAACGTCAGATACAGCGAGTCCTGAATCTCTGACTATCATCTACACCAGCTCTACTGGTGATGCCACCAACTCTAAGCTTAAGATCGATTCCACCAATGCTCAAATTGGAGGCTTGTCTCCTGGTTTGTACGTATATGACTTGCAAATCACCGACGCTGAGGGAGTTAGATTTACAGCAGGCGATGTGAAGACGCTCCTCTACGGAACGTTTAAAGTAAACGACGATATCGGAGCCTAATGTCAGTAAAGGTTGTAAATAGCGGCCCAGGGGTTATCAAGGTCTCTGTGGAGACCACTCCTGCAATCAAAGTAACTTCTCCAGAAGTCAGCCCAGTAGAAGTCACTGCTGGCCTTCAAGGAGAGACAGGTCCTCAAGGAGCTACAGGCCCTCAGGGACCAGCTGGCGCTGACGGTGCTGACGGTGCTGACGGTGTTGATGGACAAGGGGTGCCCGCAGGTGGGTCACAGTTTCAGCTTCTAAGGAAGGTAAGCGGAACTGACTACGACACAGAGTGGGATTATGCAGATAGAATTACTCTTGAGGTTAGATTTGATGAGGCAGTATCTAAGGGCGATCCGCTGTACATCACTGGCTTTAACAACGGTCAAAACAGAATCGCCGTTGCCAAGGCTGACGCATCTGATTCATCTAAAATGCCGTCTATTGGATTGGCTTTTGCTGACTATTCTCAGAACGATAATGGTCAGGCCACAGCGATGGGTAGTCTTGATGACGTAAATACACAAGTATCTCCCAACGATTTTCAAGAAGGCGATGTGCTGTACGTCAAGGCTGGAGGTGGTCTCACCAATGTCAAGCCTACTGGAACAAACCTCATTCAGAATGTAGGTAAGGTAGGTAGACGTCAGCAGAATAGCGGAGAGATTGTTGTTATGGCTATCGGTCGATCCAACGACATCCCGAACATTCAAGAAGGATACATTTGGGCTGGTAATTCAAGTGGCGTAGCTACAGCTACAGACACAGCCTATATTGACATTGCTAACAGCAGAGTCGGGATTGGCACCACATCTCCTACGGAGAAGTTGCATATTGCTGGTAAGATTAGACTTAATGATGGGAGCGACAATGTGCTTATTGGGACTTCCTGGGGGTCACTTACTACTGCTTCAAAGACCGTTGCTGTTGGCTATACAGCTCTCAGCTCTCTGACTACGGGAGGCAACAACACAGCAGTGGGTGCCGACGCCCTGTTCACTAACGCAACAGGTAATTACAACACTGCACTCGGCTTTGCCGCTGCCAGGCAGGGCAGTAGATCAAACGACGTATCTCTCGGGTATAGAGCTGGTATCTATGGAATTGGCACATCAGGTAACGTAAGTATTGGCTTTAGAGCTGGTGAGCATGTGAGTGACATAGACAATGTCCTAATAGGAAATCAAGCTGGTTTTGGAGCTTCAGATTCTAACTTTGATCAGACTGTAGCGGTGGGTGCGTTTGCTTTGCAGCAACTTACGACGGGTGCTGATAACGTGGCTGTTGGACACCAAGCTGGAACTGCTCTTACAACTGGAGGTAGTAATGTTCTTATTGGCTATAAAGCAGGGTCAACGCTTACCACTGAATCAAATAAGCTGTACATCGAAAACAGCTCCAGCACTACTCCGCTTATTTACGGAGACTTCGGTAGTAGCACAAGACGTGTAGGTATTGAAGAGTCGTCTCCTATGAGCACCCTTCATGTAAAGGACGAGGCGAGCATAGGTAGGAATGGAGTGGACACAGGCAGACTTATACTTAGAAGTTCTGGCGGCCCTACAATAGAGTTCACTGGAACTGGTGTTGTTGACACTACAACTGGGGGTACTTCAGCTGGTATTAGATTCGAAGATACAAGTGGTTACACTGGTAAGCAGAGGTATGTTGCCTTCGCCTCTGGAACTGCTGGGTTGATCAATATTGAAAGATCTAACCACGCCACAAACATAGGAGGCCTTAAGGTTCAACAGCAGAACAGCCTGGGCACCAACGGGAATGAGATATTTGTTACTGCGGAAACCACTTCATCTATCATTCAGTCTAGAGGGTTTGGTAGTACTGGCCTTGGTCAGGACATTGTATTTAAGATAGGAGGGAACTCTAGCAACTCTAATGATACCGAAACAGAAGTGGTTCGCATAACTGATGCGGCGGCTACATCACCTTATAGTGTAGGCATAGGAACCAACGCTCCAGGCGAAAAGCTTCATGTCGTTGGTCAAATTAAAGTTGACGACGGCGCAAACCCATACACTTTCCCTGCTGCAGACGGCAGCCCTAACCAGGTACTTCAGACGGATGGAAGTGGAGTTCTGACTTTTGTTGATCAGACTACTGATACTGACACAAACATTGGTAACTCAGATCAGACGCTCTCTGCTGAAAGAACAATAGAGATGGGGGGCAACTCCCTCGTTTTTGACAACTCGTCTACTGAGGTGGCTAAGATCTTCCCTCAAGGATACATACAGGCAAAGGGAAGAACCATAGTCAATGGTAACGGTTCGATTGGTGGCCTTATCTCCCTCAAGGACGCAGACAGCTCCAATGGAGTTACACTTCGGTGCCCCACAACCGTAAGCTCAGACTTAACCCTTGTGCTCCCAGATTCTGATGGAAGTTCAGGCGATGTCTTAAAGACGGACGGTAGTGGTAATCTGTCATTCGGTGCAGGCGCGTCTAGAGGTGGTACATACGAATACTCTGGGTACTCCACAGATGTGACGAAGACGGCTACGTTCTATTATCAGTTCCCATCAGCAACAGCTACGTCATCATCAACAGATATGATTAGCGGGTTTGTTGGTCAGGGTATCAGCCACGGTACTTATGGGTCCAATGGAGCACTTACACTTGATGGTTTGTCCTCCACTGATTCTGCTACGTACTCTATTACGGTGAAGGTGACTACAAACACTACCATTGCAATTCAAACGCTCTCTCCAGTTTCAGGACAATTTACTCCATCTACTCAGTTTGCCTTTAGCAGTCCAAGTGAGCAGACCATCACCTTGACTCAGACCACACCCACAGCGTGTTTGAGTCAGGCTGGAAGTCAGTGGGTTTTGGGACTTTTCGTAACATTTTTTGCTGCGGGTAGTATTGATTTTAGAGTTGAAGATTTAAGCATTACGGTTTCATGATTCAGTCAAATCAAATAACACTGTACCTAGACGGCGTGGCTACGCCAATGAAAGATCCTGTCTTTGGTATTGGGCACACTGGTAATCCTGGAGATTCTTTCGAAGATGTCCTAAGTGCTGGTCAACTATCTGCTATTACAGCTACAGCCATAGACTCTGGCTCCACGAGGTCTAGCGTAAATTCTGCATCTAATGTAAAGTTTGTTGTGAGCACTTTTTCTGGTGACGTCGATGTCAACGGAACGGTGGAGCAGATCAATGATGCTTTCGGTGGAAGCCACTACTCTATAGTATTCTTGGTTTCCTGACAATTCGTATATTCGCACCGTTAAACATTAAAATTCAAAAATGGCATACGCATTCGCATCAAAACAATGGACCATCTCAGGTTCTTACGACTTCAGTGACTTCACTTTGCTTAACCCAAAGATCACGCCCATCAACTGCCAGGTTCTTGAGAACGCTGTCCACTTGCAGGTGGAGATCACAGAAAACAACGGTGTGTTTAAGCACTACACAAATGTGACCTACACAACCACTACTGAGAACAACGTCAACGACTTGGTCGACGACATCATGGCTGCTGCATTCCCAACAGCAACAGTCGTAGCGTAATCACCTTACTATACATGAAGACAGGGGCCTAGAGCCCCTTTCTTTGTTTTCGTATATTTGCATTATGAGCAGTCCAAGCGCTATCTCAAAGAGGATCAAGAACATGCTGAAGAAGTATGGACTGAAGGGTGTCAATAAGCCTAAGTCTACACCTAAGCACCCCAAGAAGTCTCACATGGTTCTCGCTAAGGAAGGCAATAAGATTAAGCTCATAAGATTTGGAGAGAAAGGTGCGGACACTGTGACAGAGTCAAACCCAACCCCAGCCAGACGTAAGAAGCGTGCGAGCTTCAAGGCTCGCCATGCTAGAAACATTGCCAAGGGTAAGATGAGTGCAGCGTACTGGGCAAACAAAGTAAAGTGGTAATCAGTACATTTGCAGAAATCAAAACATGCGTAGAAAAATAACCATACCATTAACAACTACTGCTTCTGCACACGTTGCGGAGGATGTCATCTTTTTGCCTACAGAGGTTAAGAATGCAGCTTCTCGTATTGAAGGTGATGTAAGAATTATTTCTGCGTCGTTAATTTCAAAAGGAGACAAGTGCCCATCTGTAGATCTTGTGTTTACAGAGAAGGGTGATGGAACGTTAGCCACCGTCTCCATCGGCGACCCCATCGCTACTGGAGGGCTTGCCCTTAGGCCCAAACTTATCAGCGATCAAATTTGCGGCATCCTCACCCTAGACGAGGTCACCGACGGGAATACTGGCGCTCTCGGAGGAACTTACGTGTCTACAAAATCAAATGTAGACCTCATTCTTTCTACGTCCCTGAAGGGTGCTGAATACCCCAATCCAACAGGCTTTCACGTATTTGGAATCACTAAGACTGCCGTGACGACCACCGCAACAGACGACTTCACACTTATCCTCGATATAGAGTAAACCATGAACAAAGTAATTAGAATATCACCCACAACCCATAACTCATCTGTGGTGGATAACGGATTGTTTTTTGACGTAACCGAGATACCCAATACTACATCTAGGCTTGGTGGAACGGCACTGCTAAAATCAGTAACGTCGATTATCTTTACTGCCGCTGGCCATCCAGAAATGGATTTGATATTCTTTAAGAAAGGAGGTTCTTCTCTAGGTACTCTTGGAGCCGCTCTGGGTGCAGGTGCTGAGACGGCAATAGATAACAATGAACTCATTGGTGTTGTCAGTATGCCAACAGTGCCTGCTGACGGAAGCTCTGACTTAGGTGAGATTTTTGTTTCTAGCAAGCTGAATGTCGATTTGCTTCTGGAGGCTGAAGAAAACAAGCAATCAATTTATGTAGCTGGGGTTGTTAGGGCTGCATACACATCAGATTCAGACACGGAGGTCGCCTTATCTTTTGGTATTGAGCGATGAACGCTGTCAAGACCAACAAAGGCGGGAAGCTTAAGGTGAGCGCAAAGACTATGAATGTGCCGCCACCTGATGGTTATCATTGGATGGAGGAGCGCGGTAGATACTTCTTGATGAAGGGAGACTACAAGCCGCATCCTAACGCTGTAAAAGAAGCAAAGTTCAAGATGGTTTCTCATGGCTAAAACAGCCAAGAAAAAGAACCCGTCTCTATGGAAGAGAATCGTTGCCCGCATCAAAGCTGGCAGCAAAGGCGGTAAGCCTGGACAGTGGTCTGCGCGTAAAGCTCAGCTCGCTGTAGCCGCATACAAAAAGGCAGGCGGAGGATACAAAGGCAAGAAGTCTAAGAGCAACAGCCTCCGCAAATGGACTAAGCAGAAGTGGAGAACGAAGTCGGGGAAGAAGTCCTCAGAAACAGGCGAAAGGTACTTGCCAGAGAAGGCTATCAAAGCCCTCTCTTCTAAGGAGTACGCCGCCACATCACGAGCAAAACGCGCAGGATCTAAGAAGGGCAAGCAGTTCGTGAAGCAACCCAAGCGTATCGCTAAGAAGGTTGCGAAATACAGAAAGTAATTTCGTTATATATTTGCATAAAATTTAATTCATGGAAAATCAAGAAGTTAACGAAACTCCCTCTGTGGAGTTTTTGTCTGATGAGCAAGTCCAAAACATTGACGTCGCTGCAGAGCCTGATTCGTTCACTCCGCCAGATGTCATAGACATAGATGCAGCTCGTGAGGCAGACCAGCAGGAAGCAACGGCGCCTGCTGAGGAGGTTATTGACAATACGGAAAATACACAGCAGAATACACAAACGCAGGAGCCTATTGATGTCGACGCAGAAGTGCTCTCATACCTAAGCGAAAAGCTTGGTCGAGAGTTCAACTCATTCGATGATTTGACTCCTCAGCAGCAAGAAAGCGTGCTTGACGAGCGTGTAGAAGCTATCGCTAAGTTTGTCCAAGAGACAGGCCGTGACCCCCAAGATTGGTTCAGATACCAACAGCTTGATGCGTCCGAAATGGATGACATGACAGCAGTTAGAATCCAAATGGTTGGGGATTATGAAGGCCTGAGTCAGGATGAATTAGATACGCTTCTATCTAGCAAGTACAAGCTCGATCCGAATCTGCATACAGAAGAGGAGGTGAAACTTTCAGCGCTGCAACTGAAGTTGGATGCTCAATCTGCAAGAGAGAAGATCTTGTCTGTTCGAGAAACATACAAGGCTCCTGTCGCAACAGAAAGTGCTGAAGACTTTTCTCCCTTTGATGACCAGTGGATTTCTAATATGCAAAAAGATCTCAATGCCCTAGATGGTGTAGAGTTCGATTTGGGGAATGGTAACTCATTCACCTTTGGATTGACGAATGAATACAAGGGTCAACTTAGTGAGAAGAACACTCGCCTTGACGAGTACTTTGATCCTTACGTGCGTGAGGATGGAAGTTGGGATTATGATATGCTGAACATGCACCGCACTGTGGTTGACAATATCGAAACGATTATACAGTCAGTCTACAAGCAAGGCACGTCAGACGGCCAGCGAGGAATCGTGAACCAAGCAGCAAATATCAGCGCCCAAAGTCCAAATCAAGGAAGCGCCCAACCAGGAGAAAGTTCCCTGGCAGCACAGCTTCGAGCCGCGCTTGGCAGGTAACGATCTCAAAGTTTTTGATTTTTACAACCTACAATAATTAGCTATTATGGCTCTTTCACAACAAACAGGTAGCACAAACTCTGATGTCGGACCAAAGAATTTCGACCTCACACCAGCTACTTACACTACTCTCGGGTCCCTCTTGGACCCCACCAAGCCTGACGTAAGAGAACTCTACGTCGAAACTTTCGGTGATCAAGGCATCACTGGTTTCTTGGATTTGATCGGCGCAAAGAAGACCGCTGGTACTGCTGACGAAGTTCAGTACTACGAAGAAGGTCGCTTGCACAGAACAATTCAGATGACCTACGGCGCCGCAGCCGCAGGTGCGACTTCTGCATTTGTAATCACTCATGTCGACGAAGTTGCTATCGGCTCCGCAGATGCTGATCAGGTTGTCCGTCCTAATGACGTCCTTTTGGATGAGCTCGGAAACAGATTCGTGGTTATCGCACCTGCTTCAGGAGCTGCAACTGGAACAATGAGAGCTCTCGATGACGGAGCAGTTTCCGCTCAGGGCACTGCTGTTCAAGCCAACGTTATCGGTAACATCTACGCTCAGGGTACAGACCAGCCAGGGTTGTTCTACGAGACTGACATTGTCAAGCGCAAGAACCCATTCGTTATCACCAAGGAGACTTTCCACGTCAACGGTTCTCAAGCCACCAACATTGGTTACTTGAAAGTAGACGGTCAGTACAGATGGTTTATGAAGGGTGAGATGGACGCTCGTAAGCGTTTCATGAATCAGCGTGAGGCTATGCTCATGTACTCTCAGCTCGCTACTGACAATAACCTCTCTTTGGCTTCTGGCAGCGTTGCTGGCTCTGAAGGCTACTTCGCAGCTGTCGAAGACAGAGGCATTGTTGCTACTGGTGCTGCTGATGCTGGTATCGGCGCCATGGCTGACATCGACGACATCATCTTGTTGCTCGACAAGCAAGGCGCTCCTAGCGAGTACGCTATGTACACTGACAGAAAGACTTCTTTGAACATTGACGATGTCTTGGCCTCAGGAGTTGCCACACAGGTGACTGCTGGATTGGCTGGTCAGTTCGGTGCGTTTAACAACGACGCTGACATGGCAGTTCGTCTCGGCTTCAAATCTTTCACTCGCGGTGGATACACTTTCCACAAGCACGATTGGAAGATGCTGAATGATCCAACTGTCGGCGGAATCCACTCCTCTACCATTGGTGCTGGTGCTGTTTCTGGCGCTTTGATTCCAATGTCTAACGTTGCTGACGCTCGCACTGGCGTGAAGTCTCCTGCTTTGGAGATGAACTTCAAGGCTGCGAACGGATACAGCCGCGACATTGAGCACTGGGTTGAAGGTGGCGGTGTCCTCGGATACGCTACTAACGGAGAGGACTTGGCTAAGTTCCACTACCGCTCTGAGACCAACTTGGTAACTCGCGCTGCTAACCAGCACGTATTGCTCAAGAGAGGATAATTAATCTGAAGCTATGAGAAGGCCCTTCGGGGCTTTCTCTAACTTCATAATCTTTGAATTATGGCAGATAACATTTTCCCACTGTTTCCGAAAGCGGCTACGCAAACAGAAACAATTACTACTGCAGCTCAAACTCTTGATATTACAGGCAGAGTTGTTACTCTGAATGTGGCAAGCGGCGAGGCTGGCATTGCAACTCTTGGAGAGCTTCCTGTTGGCTTGCTTTTTCAAGTCGTTGCAGGAACTATCGCAGGCGGAGCAACAATCACAATAACCTCTGCAAGCGGAGGTCAAACCGAACTTCTTAACGCCACTGGTGAGAAGGTTCAGTTGATGGTTTCTTCGGCTTCTGGAGATATTACGGTTGTGGCGCCATTGGTTGCCGACACTTCTTCGTAATCTAAATCGGTAACTGAGGGGGAGGAAACGACCTCCCTCTCTTTTATCTTCTTTTTAATTTAATTCTATTACAATGACACAAAAAGTTAAAGGCAGCCGCCCTGCTGCAAAAACAGGGGCCAAGAAAAGCCTCACCAAAATGGGTGGTACGCCTACCCCAGTGAGACCAACACTCCAGCACGTAGAGTATGAGCTCTGCAAGCCTAACGGAGCCATCTTCATGATGCGAAACGCATCTTATGATTACTACGACGAGACTAAAAACGAAGTCAGAAAGGCAAGATACTGTGCCTCAGAGAAATCTATCTTTTCGGATGAACAGGGTGACAACCCAGTAAAGTCTCCAGTAGTTTTCACAAAGAGCAAGTTGTGGGTAAATAGAGAGCAGCCAAACCTCAAGCAGTTTTTGGACATGCACCCAAGGAATGAATCTAATGGAGGTGCTCTTTTCCGCCGAGTTGACTTCGCTAAAAAAGCAGAAGTAAGTATCGACCAAGAACTTCTCGTTGCTGATGCTGTCATCTTGATCCGCACAAAGCCGATCGACGAATTGCTCACAGTAGCAACAGCCTACGGTCTAGATACCGACAGAGACTTTGCTGAGATCAAGCACGATCTGATGGTCAGGGCAAAAAAGAATCCAGAAGGGTTCATGAAGTCCTTTGACGATCCTGCCGTTCGGATGCGAGCCAAAGTGAATAGAGCTGTAGATTATCAGATCCTCAAGGTCTCTGAAGACTCAGTTCGTTGGTTTGATACGAACAGCCTGATCCTCTCAGTTCCAGCTGGTATGGACGGAGTAGACGTAATGGTTCGTCACTTGCTCACAGACAAGGGCTCTGTTGTCGCAGACGAAATCGACAAGCAGTTAAGCTGACTACATACAACCTCCTAGGAAAGGCTCCCTTATAGGGAGCTTTTTCTTTTTGTATATTTGCCTTATGCCAGTAAGTGTAAACGTAGTTTATGGAACACTGAAAAACCTAGTGAATAAGGACCAAAGAGGGTTTGTCAATGTAGACGAATTCAACAGGTTTGCACAGGTAGCTCAGCTCAGAATCTATAACAGACTCTTCGATCAGCTCAAAGATGGGAGCAGGTTAGAACGCGCTGGTTTCGGCCAGGGCAGAGACAAGTCCAAGTTCAAGCAGATCCTAGAAGACCTCGCAGTACTTGCAAAGTCATCAGACATACCTAAAAGCAGTGGTGTGTACGCTCGACCTTCAGACTTATCTAGGGTCATTTCTATATCCACATCGGGTGACTTGCTTCTTGGTCAGACAACCAGAACTCCTGTGGAGATTGTGTACGACGAAGAGAAGATCGAAAGAATTCTAGGCAGCACTTTGAATGCGCCTAGTGAATCATTCCCAGTTGCTTTGGTTACTGGTGACATCGAGGTGTTCCCTGAGTCCATTCAGAAGATCAAGGTTAGATACTACAAGATCCCTCAGAGCTTCACTACGGCTGCAACCCCTGTAAGATCAGACGATCCCCCGACGTTTGCAACGAACACAAACAATGACACTTACAACTCTACCAACAGTAGAGACTTTGAGTTGCCAGAGCATTACACTATGGAATTGGTCTATGAGATAGCGGACCTTATAGGTCTGAACCTTAGAGACACTAACGTGCAGGCGTTCGCTCAAAAGGAGCAAACTGAGAAAAAATCTGAACAATCCTTCTAATGGCTAGAAATTACGTACCACTTCAACAGGTCATAAATGACTTCATGCTTAGCTTGGATGGCAACGACTTCGGTGCTCACGTAGGCGATTCGGCTGTTAGAAACTTTGCACTCAGAGGAGTTAGAGAGCTTGGCTTTGATCTACTCAAAGTAATCAAGTCACTGAAGCTTCCTGTTAATTCTACAAACAACACAGTGGATCTTCCAGACGATTTTGTTGACTGGAGCAAGGTTGGTATTGTAGGTGGAGATGGATTGGTTTATGTGCTTGGAGAAAACAAAAATATAAACTACTCTCAAAAATACTCAGACGTCAACAATGTCAACTATGACGCCGACGGAGACGGACTACTTGATAGAGAGGACGCCAAAGGCGCTACGAGCGGAAACACTGGCGGCACCACAGACGATGGCTTCGGATCGTACATCTTTAGAAACTATGTGTACAGCAACTCTGCTGGACAGCTTTACGGGCATGGAGGTGGCAGGTATCAGGGTGAATTTAGAATGAACCTCGATCAAAATAGGATAGAGATAAAAAGCAACACGGACGTCGGTGAAGTAGTGATCGAATATGTAGCAGACGAAGCTCGCTCATCTAACCCGCAAGTTCATGCTTACGCAGAAGAGGCGTTGATGGCATACATGTACTACAAGATCATCGAAAGAAAAGCCGCCGTTCCAGCCAACGAAAAGGCTCGCGCCAGAGCTGAATACTACAACGAAAGAAGAAAGGCTAACGCTCGCATGAAGTCCTTCACCAAAGAAGAGCTTTTGAGAACAATCAGAAAGAATTACAAGCAAGCACCTAAGGGATGATTCAAAAGATTAAACCTGCAAAGTTTGTTTCAGATAAAGATGAGCGCCTCGTTCTTCCGAACGAGATGATCCTTGCTGAAAACGTTACGGTCTCTGAGAGGGCCGATGGAAGTGCCGCTATCCTTAAGACGATGAAGGGCACCAGTGAGATAGATAAGGCATCTGGAGAAGACACCCCCGCAGCTACTTGGAAGATTGTTGGGAGCATAAGTGACGAGCAGCGAGGCAGAGTGTACGCTTTTGTTTATGACACGGCTGATACGACAGACCAAAGGATCGTTATGTCTATAGATGGCGGTGCTTGGCAAACTGTTTTTAAGGATGCGTATTTGGCTTTTAATGAGATTTACCCAGTCAAAGCTGACCTCATAAACAAAGCTTTCAATCAGGATGGAAACGTTCAGACTGTGATGTACTTCACAGACAACAATAATCCTCCTAGGAAAATAAACATAGACAGGGCGCTTGCTGGGGAGTACGAACCTACCGCTGTAGTAGATGATGATGGCAACCCAGTTACCACGACGCCCATTGACTTAGACTATGCTCTTCTAACCATGAAGGGGGTGCCAAAAAAGATACCTACGTTTTCTTTTTCCAACGATTCTGACTTGTCCACTAACAACTTCAAAAGCGAAACGTTTCAGTTTGCCTGTCAGTTCTTGTACAAAGACGGGGAAGAGTCTGGGATTTCATCTTACTCGGAGCTGGCAGTATCTCCATATATCGTAAGCAAAGGCGATAGCGAAATTACAGCCTCAGCCCTCAATGGCAACGTTTGTTTGGTAGGCATTCCCTGGGATAACGGAACAGACTCGGACACCTACTTCGATGTAAGTAAAGTGAGGCTGCTCGCTAGATCAGAAAACTCTAATCCGTTTTTTGTTATCGACGAGTTTGACCCGAGATCAAATCTAAACAGAGAGATAGGGAGCAGCATAGAAAAAGAAGTGTACAACGCAGATACGGGAACGTACAGATTCTATAATGATGGATACTACCCTAGCGTATCTGATTTGGACACAGGGAAGCTGTTTGATAACGTGCCGCTAAAGGCTAGGGGTCAGACGATAGCATCGAGTAGGCTTATGTACTCTAACTACACCGAGGGTTACCCTAACTTTGACGTATCTCCTCAGGTAGAGCTGGCTGTAAATTACGGATCAGCCCAAGATTTTGGAGGTAGCTACTTGGTAGGAAGCAAAGACAATGTTGTTAGTTTTCCGATCACTAGCGCTTATGCAACTACGACGCTGCGCGATGGCGCAAAAAGAAGAGGTGAGATAAACATAAACCTTGCTGACACTGGGGGCTCTGGTAACGCTCTTAACTGGCCAGGGGCTGAAGCTACCTTAGGGGCTACAATTTTGCCAGAGGGCACAGAGGTTAGGCTCTCTTTCGGGTTTGACACCAAAGGAGAGTACTACACAAGCGGCACCTCACCTGGCGGCGCCACGGATAAATGTTTTGAGTCGCTCAAGGTGGCAAATGCCTCAGGAAACTTCACGATGAAATCAGGAGTTTCTGTAAACTCTAAGTTTAATTCAACGAACTTAAGTCCATCGAAGACTCCTAGGCTGGAAGCAGTATTTACTACGACAGCGGGGCAGTCAGCACAAGATGTATATAACGGATTGAAAGAGAGCTTCGGAAGTAATACTGAAATTACTGTTGACTTTTTAAACGTCGCGCAGGTTATGGAGGTGGTGGAGGTCAACAATAACGCTGGAAAAGACACAAACGCTGACGTTGGTGACACATTTACTCGAACAGCAAATTACAGAGCACATTTTAGATTCCGTTTAGAAGACACGGAAGACGATGCTATATTCAAGATAAGGCCTTACATATATAAGCTTTCCAGGACAAGCGCTGGAACTATATCTACTATGCCTACACCTACTGACACCTCGGTTGGCAATTCATTTTTCGTTAACTCTGGACTTAGCAGCGACCAAACTGTTTTTGAAACTCCTGGCACTCTAGTAATTAGACAGAGACACGATGTGGCTGGCGATGCTGCAGACTACATCGTTAACTCAGAGGTAGAGGCTTTTTCTAACGCGGCTGGGTTCAGCTTTAAGCAAGGCTCTTCTCATGATTTTGGAGTCGTATACTATGACAAGTGGGGGAGATCTAGCTTTGTAAATAAGATAGGCTCTGCCTACGTCAAGCACCCAGCTGAAAGGGGCTCAATAAGGACAGACGATAAAGGAGGTTCTTCAATATCTCTTACCGTAGGTAGTGGGCTAGATAGCTCTATCCCATCATTTGCACATAGCTATCAAGTCGTATACGGTGGATCTCAGTACTCAAACGTGTTTAGTTACGTTACTGGAGGGGCTTATATGCCTATGGAGAATAAAGACTATGGCACGGGCGGCTTCCCCGCAACCGCTGGCCCACAAGCAAGCAACAGGCTTCTTCAAAACGATCACAGGATATTTGTTTCATTGAACACCATAGAGCAACACAAAGACAGCACTGGATCTCCAAGAGATTACTCTTTTACTAAGGGTGATATTCTTAGAGTTATATCGTATAGACCCACTGGAGCCGCAAGAGTTTACCCTAGGGCTAACGATGGTAGCATTATAGAGTTTGAAGTAGTCGGCGTAGAAACGCTAACTCAATCTGGCACTGGTTTTGAAGACGGTGTAGGGAACCCTATTCAGTGGGATCAGTCTACGCCACAAACGCAAGGAAAGTTTCTTGTACTGAGAGCGCCTCGTGTTGATGGGAACTCTCAGGTAAGAGTGGGGGAGCTTGAAGCGAATGAAAGCATTCTTTCCAGCTCAGCTGTTGCAAGCGGAACCGTTAACACTAGCGGAGATACATCTGACACCGTCACGGTGACTAGAGGTGGAGTAAACGTGACAGCAGATGTCGGAGCACCGTCTTTTGATGGTATCACTGTAAGCAGCAATGGATCTTCTTTAGATGCTATTGTAGTTAATGGAGAAGGCTCGGGATTGCTGGCAGGAGATGTTATCACATTCCCTTGCACCACTCAAAGTAGCCTTAACATCACCATCACCCTGGTTTCTGGAGATATAAAAGAAGGGGGCCTCAAGTACGATGGATTTGATTGGTTTAGCATTTCAAAGTTTTGGGATGCTAGACCCCAACTTGACTTAAGCAGTGTCTTGAATGGAAACACGACCCTCACTTACCCAGACAATGTCGCTCCATCAGCTAACAACTACTGGGGCAGAGAAACTGTTGTTGAGATACTCACCCCAAAGAAAACTTCAGACACTCCTGTTTACTATGAGATTGGAGATAGAATAACTCTGTCTTCGTCCTCCCCTAAGCATGGCTCGGCTCTGCAGCTGTCTCAGGGCGATGTCCAAATGAGAGAGGTCTCCTGCAAAGGCCCAGATAGAGCTGAAGCTACATATACGACTTCAGTAGGCAGTCTTTCTGACTGGGTAGATGTAGGAATAGTTCTTGAGAACGAAGCTCCTGGAGAGTTCATAACTGAAAAAGCATGGAGCCAGGGCAGAGTGCATGCAGTTTTTGAAAGAGCAGCCACTATAAACAGATACAACGGGATTACGTTTAGTCAGCCCTATGCTGATGATACATCTGTTCTTGCTCTGTCTGCATTCGTTCCATCTCAAGCAAACTTCTTTGATCTGCCGTCAGAGCATGGAGCCTGTAACTTCTTGGGCATGAGCTCAGATCAGCTTCTGGCCATACAGGAAAATAAAGTTTCTAGACTAGGTATAAACAAAGACGTCCTGGAGACAGGAACTCAGGCTGGCGTTGTGACTATCTCGTCTAAACTTATCAACAACTTAGTGTCTTACTCAGGTGACTTTGGAACTAGCAATCCAGAATCTGTACTGATAAGAGATGGAGTAACGTATTTTGTAGACTCAGAGAGGAGAGCGGTATTGAAGGTAAACAATCAGGGTCTTGAGGTTATTTCAAACAAAGACATTAGCTCTACAGTTGAGGCGCAAATAGCTGCATGGGAAACAGCAACTGGCAAAACCATTGTGAGTGGATTCGATCCAGAGGACAACATTTACTATGTGACTCTATCTCCTCAAGGAGGTTTTGGCGGGTACACTCTCGGTTATGACGAGAAGGGAGGTTTCTGGCAAGGAAACTACACCTTCTACGCTGATAGATACGCAGCCCTAAAAGACAAATTCTTTGCTTTCAAGTCTAGCAACAACACTATTATTCACGAGTTTAAGGACACAACTCTGTCAAACAGATTTTTCAACAGCTCAGGCAGCCCATCTCCTTCTAAGATAAGAGTAGTATTCAACGGTAATCCTTCTATGGTTAAAACATTCCAAGCAATATCAGTTGAAGCTAAAGAAGCTTGGTCTGCAAAAGTTATGGACAGTGACGGCAGGGAATCTGATTCTATTTCTTTCTCAGAAAGAGAAGACGCCTTCTACGGCAGTATAGGGGGCATAAAATCATACCTAAGTACAATAGCCACCGCAGGCGGCGTTGACCTCAATAGACACACCAGTGACTCAAGATATATCCCGTTAGGAACCATAGCTTCAGCTGTAAACTCAGGAGATCAGGGATTCGGAAACGACAAAAGCACGATTGTCCTTGAAAACAGCCTACGTGGTATGTCACTACCCTTGGGATACGAACTGTACTATATCAATTCCAGCGGAGACATGGCAAGTGCTGATTCAAATCTGGCTGAATATGGGCAGACACCAAAGCTAACTTCAGTCGACAGGTCAACCAGTACCGTTGTGTTTGAGCCAGCTTGGGATGGGACACCGAACTCCAACGTCTTGACCAACCCTCCAGTAGGCACAAAGCTTTTTATAGCCAATCCTAACTTAGGGTTGACTTCTGAGCGTATCAGAGATAGGTACGCTGTAGCAGAACTGTCTTTTACGCCTTCGGCTGCAACATCTAGTGACATTGTACTAAGTGGCGAAGAACTATACGCTATCAACGCTCATTTTGTCAACTCACCTCTTAACGACTCATTAGTCGCGCAATAACTATATTTGTAAAATGCTAGAAGTACTGAAGGTAATATGGGATGTGATCTTTCAAGCTCCAGACCCTAACGTAACTTACTTTATTGAACCTGTTACCTTGATGGCTTTGAGCGCAGGGGCTTCAGCTCTTGGAAATTTTTTCAAGGGTCGCAAACAAAAGAAAGCCTTAGAAGCTCAGCAAGATATTGCTCAGCAGCAAATAGCAGCTAGGGAGAAACAAGCACAAGCAGCAGCTAAGCAAGCAGACTCATCAATCGCAGACGCTCTTGCAGAGAGATCTAAGTATGGGCTGCCGCCTAGTTACAATGAGTTGAGGAGTCTTGTTGCGGAGGACCCCATGGCGGACCTTCAGCGAAAGCAGGCTGAAAGAGACCTATCTACCTCTGTTGGCGCACTTAAAGCTGGGGGTGCAAGAGCTTTGCTTGGAGGCTTAAATAAAGTAACCGAGAGTTCAGCAGACAGATTCTCTAAGATCGCAGCAGATGAGTCTGCTAGAAGAAGAGCTGGCTTGCAGACCATAGGTGAAGCAGAATCACGAGTTGCTAGAGACAAGTTTGGTGCAGCTCAGCAAGACCTTGCCTTTGGTAGGCAGCTCAAAGAAGGGGCACTGGCGCAACAAGGCGCTCTCACAGACGCTGAAGCTTCAGCCGCCAGCATGGGTGTACAGGCTGATCTGGCTGGACAGACAGGTGTTATTGACGCGATATCAGGGGGTGTTTCTGATGCTCTCATGTTGGGTGCTCAGTATGGCAACTTCGGTGGTGGAGCTCCTAGCCCCGCTCCAGGCACAATGGCTACTATAACTCCTCCAACTCAAATAAGCACTGGCGTGGATGTAGATAACAGAGGTCTTATGTTGCCGAACATGGCTGAAGGAGGTATGATCCCTGACGACGAGGAAAAAATGATGATCATGGCGATGAAAGGGGCCTTGCTTAGAGGGGAGACTCCTGGAGAGTTTTCGCATGAAAACAACCCGATTGAAATCATGCAGGATGGAGCTAAGATTGGAGAGATGACTGGGGGCGAAGGAATCGTGTCACCTGAAGACATGGGTAAAATGGAACAGCTTGCAGGAAAAGGGAACACGCCTTTGCATAAATTTGTGAAAAGTTGGTTCAAAAAAATCAATAAGCAAAATTCATAATGAGTAGGATTGTAACTAGGTTCGACAGCAGGCTGTCTCAGCCTGTGAGGCTGCCAGACTACAGTCAGCAGATGAAAGATCTCCAAAAAAGCACCCAAGGAATTGGTGACGCCTTCGGAGACTTCGCCAAACAATTTTCTGCACTCAAGTCAACTGAAGCCAAGGCTATGGCCTTGATTCCAGACGCTGACTTCACATCAGACGCTGGCCCAAACTCATTGTTTGTGGATGACGCTAAAGACCTCATGAATAAGATTCAAGGAGGTGTAGACGGAGCGTATAACTTTGCAAATCCTAACGAAGTAGAGAGGTTTAACATGGATGTTGCCAAGCTCAAAAAAGAGATGACCGAGTTTGAGCCCGTGTATGCTGAGGCTGTCAAGGGGCTGCAAAGTCTGGAGCAGCAGCACGATCTGTTCATGAAAGCTGGTGGCGATCCTAAGCAAGCCCCTACCCAAAAGGTTGGTGGTATTGACTACTATAACGCAAAGGCAGGTGCTATTGAGTTTGATCAAACCATAAAGGTTGCCAACGCGCTCAGATACGGGACAACAATTAAAGACCCTAACTCTGGTAAGATTATTCTGACAGACGAGTCGGGTATGAAGGTAGGAGAATACGCCAGCAAGCAAGACTACTTGAAAGAGATTGTTAACTTGTCTAAGCCAGACTTACGACCAGTGCCTGTGGTTGACGGCAAGACCCTTGTTGAAGAAAAGAAGTGGGGGTCATACGACACAGCTACAAAAGCAGAGTCTGCGTTCCTGAACTACGTATTGAACAACCCTGCTATAGCAGATCGAAGAAGAGTAGAGAAACTCGGGTTGTCTGAGCTTGAGCCACAGGGTGCGGAAATGTCTGAAGAGGTAATGGATTTGTTTGAGAAACACCCTAGAACATCTGCTGGGTTTGACAACCTTACACAGCCTCAGTACGACTATGTGCAAGAGATGATGCAGGGGTGGAGAGACTTGCAAGACGTGACTAAACCCAAGAAGACTACCCCGTCAAAATCCTCGTCAAAGCTTGATGGATACCTTGGACAGATCGGCGGCGGAGACTTGACAATCAACACTGGTCTTGGAGATCTTGAGGAGTCTGTGGGGGGCACCTCTGGGTTGGTCGTAAAAGGAAGGGTTGGCCTAGACGGGGGGAAAGAGGGTAGCTTGAAAAAGATCATCTACAACCCTAATGCTCAAGAAGCGGGAGGAAGTGGATTCTCAGTCGTAATCTTTGATGGTGATCAGGATGTGGTGATGCCTTTTGATCCTAAACCAGGAGATCAAGCCAAGGACGCCATAGCTGCGGCGCTTGGCTTGAGTCAAGACGACATGCTTAAATTGCTAAGAGATATCAGGAATAAGGGAGAGTAAGAGAAGATTCATTATCTTTGCTTGAAACCATCTGTTTACCATGAACGAACAGCTTCAAGCACAAATTCAAGACTACCTTTCTAAGGGCAGAAACGCATCGTGGATCGCCAACGAGATGTACTTTGAAAATCCAGAGCTGGATTACGATGAAGTAAAGAACTACGCCAGCGGTCTATCTGAAGAGTCAAAAAAAAAAGATTCAGCAGAACTAGGGGGTCAAACTATAGAGTCTATAACTTCCGTGCCTTCGGCAGAAGATTTGGATTCTTCATCACAGACCCAACCAGCTGATCCAGTATCGCCTCCAGACCTAAGCTTGAAGACGATTGGAGACGAGTTCTCTAATCGATTCGCACAAGACCAAAGCTCCATGTTCTCTGGCATGATGGAGAAAGAGGAGTTTAGCCGAAAGATCAATGAGATCTCGGCAAACCCAGATAAGTCTGATGCTCAGAAGCAAGCAGACATCAACAATCTCTTCCAGTCAGAATCGCGGAAGCAACAGCTCCAGCTCTTACAAAGCTACTCTGATGAGATCAATGAGCGCATTGGCAGTGCTGGCATAGACAAAGAAGACTACGCCAACAAGCTGTACGATAAGTTCGGACTTGCGATTCCTCTTGATGGTGACGACAGATACAATGAGACTACTGGTTTCGGTGGAGGCTGGGTGGATCTCCTTAGGGATAGCTCAATCTCACTAGGCACTGGGGCGATTGATTTTCTTTCTGGACCGATATCTTCTGGAGCTTTGCTCGGGCCATTTGCAACGGCGCCATTGGCTGTTGCTGAAATCTTTGCACCAGAGCAAAAGAAAGCAGTAACCAGAGCGGTTGACCAAGCTTTGGCTGACCTCACTGATGATCTAAGGAATGAGAAAACTCAGTACGGCAGAACGATTACTGAGACCTTAGGCGAAATACCTGAAGGTGAGTTTAACTGGGGTGATGCTGCAGAGCTTTTTTCTAGAGGAGCTCAGACTATCGGAGAGAGCTCTCCGTATATCGTAGCCGCCGCATTCGGCCCGATTGGAAGACTTGTGTCTGGTTCGGTGGCTGCACAGAACACATACATTGACTCAGAAAGGGAGGATTACAACAGGGTTCAAGAGGGCCTTGAGCCAATCTTCGAAGATACTTTTTCTGGTAACTTGGCCAGATCTGGCATGGCAATCGCGGATGGTAGTCTGACTGCTGCTGGAGGCACAATTCAAAGTCGCGTCGCCAGCGTGGGATTTAGAGCTCTCACCAAAAACCCAGCCCTAAAGGAAACAGCTGTCCAGGCATTTAAGAAGTACGTTCTGATGCAGGGCGTGGCTGACCCCATTCTTGAGGGCGGTGTTGAGGCTCTTCAAGAAACGAGCAGGATGGTATTCGAAGATGCTCTAGGTAATGCTGATTATAGCAAATCTGATTACACGGAAAGAGTTCTTGAAAACTTTCTATTGGGTGTTGTATCCACTGGGGCTATTGCCGCGCCAGGAGGTGTAAGAACCACGCTGAGAGCTGGAGCCGAAGTTATTAGGCGCCCACAGGCAGCCGCCAACTCTGTTGTCGAGAAGAACAACATGACGTCTAAGGATCAACAAAACATTGATTCCCTAAACAAGTCTCAGTCGTTTGATAACATGATGTCCAGTGACTTTGATAAGTCAAGAGCGAGGAACAGGGCGGACAATGAGCGTCTCTATCAGATGATCGCGGTTCGTCATCCAGGCACCATGAAGTCTATCAACGACATTGACTTGGCTGTCAGGCAGACACAAATTAAGCACAAGAGAGCAAAAGAAGCTGGCGCTTCAGAGCAAGAGCTTCAGGCTTTTACGGGTGAGATTTTTAACCTTGTCAATCAGAGAGAGAGTCTGATTGCAAAGCACAAAGGCGAAAGCATGGAGCTGACTGCTGAGGAATCTTCAAAGCTTGAAGACGGCAGGATCGCGGTGAAAATGGAGGGCTTGAACGAAGACGTTACTGCTCTTCAGGAAGCACTCAATTCTGCTCAAGAAGATCTCGGTGGGGTGGGCGTAGATCCATCTCAAGTGGATGATCTGTCAGCGAGACTAGAGGCAACTAAACAAGCCAAGAAAGATGCGCTCAGACTAATGGGTGAGGTTGAGGCAAAGAGAAGAGTTCTCAGAGAAGAGCAGGGCGCTTCAGCAACAGAGGCTGGTCCAACCGAAGGTCTCAGTAAGGCAGCTGAAGAGGCATTCGTGGCGGAGCAAAACTTGCGTAACCATCTAGGTATGAGGCCTGTGGCTCCGAAAGCTAAGGCTGATGCAAAACCCAAAGCTCCTGAAGGGGTTAGAGAGGCTACACCAGAGGAGTATGTTAACGCCATGTCTCGTGCCTTCGAGGTGGCTAAAGAAAGAGGCGACAAGAAGTTCTTGCAAGTTACTCAGGTAGATCTTGAGACAGCGCAATCCGTTGTAGATGGAGGCGGGAAGCTGTTCGTGTCTGAGGATGGATCTGCTGGCGCATACGTCAAAGGTGACGGATACATGGGTGGCCTCTTTAAGTCTCCAGATTCTGAGCTCAAGGGTGTGTCTAGACCTCTCCAGCAAGTAAGACGTGAGAATGGAGGTACGTTCTTTGACGCATACGGCACAGACCTGGAGCGTCAGTATGTACAGAACGGGTTCAGACCTGTGGCTAGAGTTCCTTTTAACGAAGAGTATGCCCCAGAAGGATGGAATGATGAAGACTCTCCGCTCAAGGATAAGCCAGACGTAGTGTTCTTTGCTCCTGGAAGGGGTAAGGTCGGAGAAGGTGAGGTCGTGTCAGACTACGATGCTGGTATGGACATCGCATTGCAAAGGGTGGATGAGGTTAAGTCTCGTAAAGCAGAGCAGGTGCCTCAGGCAGAGCCAGTAGCGGAGCCAACCCCAAAGCAAAAAGCAGAACAGCCTCAGAGTGAGTCAGATATCAGAGGTATTCAGGGGCAGTTCGACGAGTACGTAGCAAAAGAAGACGGATCTGCTGGTATTACGTCTATGCCTGGGCTCACAAAGAAAGACGTAAAGCTTGTAAATAAATTCCTTGTTCCTCACCTCAAAGCTATCGCTGGTTCTAAGTATAAGATTGTAGTTCACAACACAAAAGAGTCTGGAGACAAGGCCTCAAGAAAAGGTGGTGATGTCTTGGGATTGATGGTTGAGAATACAGACGGAAGTCTTGAGATCCACCTTAACTCGCAGCGTTTAGCTGAAGCTAGAAAGGCAGGGAAGGACCCACGAGCCGTCATCGCAGAGGAAGTACTGCATGCAGCTGCCATTGGTCCCGCTCTTAGAAAGGCGTTCAAGGATAATCCTCAGGCAGTCTATGATCTTATAGATGGGCTAGAAGAGATTGCCTTGAAGTCTGGAAACCCAGAGCTTGTTGAGCAGGTTAAGGTCAAAGGAGAGCAGTACAGAAAGCAGCGTCAAGCTGGTGAAGGAGAGATCAAAGAAGAGCAAGCTCTTGAGTACCTAACCGAGCTTGTTAACTACGACGCATCTCAACCCAAGCTTCTTGATAAGGTTAGGGTTCTCATTAATAAGTTCTTGAGGGCAACCCTCGGTAAGGATGCTATGCTTATCCAAGACATCTCCCAAGCAGACGTTGTGCTGAAAAAGCTTCAGCGAGCTATCAGAACAGGAGAGGTGTTAAGTGTGAAGTCAGAAGCTCAAGACGTCAACACAGAGAGAGCCGCCTTGTCACCATCTAGACTTCCTGAGTCTACTCCGTTTACAGTTGAGATGATGACCTTCAAGAGAGATATAGAAGGCGGCGAGACTGACGGCAAGCCCATGCAAATGACCTTTAATGGCAAGTGGCAGTTCATCAACTGGTGGAAGTACAAGACCAATATGGGTAAGGGTCGAGGCTTCAGAAGTTACGGCTACTTTAACTTGGTTAAAGAGGATGGGTCTCTGGAGCCTATCAATGCGGATGTCATGAAGAACTGGAAGCTCAAGCCTCCAGTATATCCAGAGCAAAAGGCCCGAATGGAGGAGGAAAGAAAGCTGTCCAAGAGAAGGCTTCTTAATAAGTTTTACGAAACTCTAAACACTGAGCGCAGAAAAGAGCAAGGTCAAGAGCCGTTCATGGGGACTGACTACATCAGTGCTCTTGAAAGGGTTCTCAATGAGATGACTCCAGACGCCGTTGATTACCTCAACGAACAGAAGGAAAGCATTATGCAAAACATGGGGCTCGAAGAAGAGTACCAGTTTGCATGGGAAATTCTTGATAGGTACGCTAACCTCGAAGAGGTAGAGGCTGCGTTCAACAAGATGAACGAGGAGTTTGGGATTGATGACGGTGATGGAATCACAGAGCGTGCTGCAATCTTCACTGTGGATAAGATTGTCTCGACCCCTGATCTTTCGGCTAGACACGAATCTCAGCTGGATAACAAAGCAAAGTACTTATGCTCTGTTGGATCTGGAACATGCGCGGCAAACGACAAGGTCTCCCTTATGCAAATGGAAAGCCACGTTATTAAGGGCATGATCGGTGAAGATCCAACTCTAGATCAGAGTGTCGAGGTGGCAGCGCAAGCTCTGGACGTAGCAAGGCAGCACATCCTTAGAGGCACGGGTATTGACGTAGCAGACCCACTGGGCAACTACAATGAAGGAAAGGATGTGGTCATGAGGGCTGTAAGTCAGGACCCTGACGTAACCATGAGGGCTGTAAGTCAGGACCCTGACGTAACCATGAACCCTAGGTCCTTTGAAATAGTATACGATCTACTGACAGCCTATACCTCAAACGGCTCCAAGATTGATCCAAACTTGAATCTATCCATACAGTTGTTTGCCGCTGGCGTCAAGAGAATGCAAAGCGGAGCCACAGACTTCATTAGCCCAAGAAGAATTTCGGCTATTGCAAAAAGAGAGCAGGAGGGAACACTCGGTTACGTAAGAGGTGACCGAGCCAACACCATGTCTAGTCACCTCAATGACATCAACACAGTTGTAAAGCGCTTTACTAAAGACGGTGTGTTTGATGCGGAGGCATTCAAGAAAGAAGCCATGACAAGGGATCAAGACGGGAAGCTTGCTCTTGCTTCAATAGTGGGTAAGGATGCGGTTAAGCTGTCCGAACTGGCGGCGGGGAATATGGGGGATAAAAATGCAATCCCCAAGGACGGCCACTTCAGAGATCAGTTCAACATATTTAGAGGCCGATTTAACGTCACAGATTTTTCAGATGGACTCGTCATATCAGAAGAGATGAGAACGTCCATTATTGCACGCTTAAATGAGCTAGGAAGTGATGTTAACGCTATGAGTTCTGATGCTGAGTTGTTTGCTGCAGTAAGAAGCCTAAAGGCGTCAGGTGACAACGCTACTGTTGGGGGAGCAAGAAGAGTTTACAATGACCTAGTCGGAAACGAAATCGAAAAGCTCAGGCAGTTCGACAAAGAAACCGACGCAGAGTCTACTGAGTTCGTAAAAAAGGTTGCCAAAAAGATGGGGCTCACACCATTCCAGGTTCAGCAACTCATGTACCATGATGGCATCTACTCTATGAGCAGCTATCAGGGCAACCCGTTCGTTAGCGACTACAAGTCAGCTATGACCAGATCCGCAGAGACAGACTTCTCCTCTGTAAATCTTGACGCGACAGCAGGAGAACAGCTTGCAATTAACTTCGAGGAAGTAGATCCTCAATCTGAGAAAATCATGCCTACTCCAGGAAGAAAGCTTGTCACTAAACAAGAGAAAGCTTCCATCGATGCCTCTGAAAGTCAGCTGTACAGAGATAGAAATCAAGAGGCAGCCACTGCCTTGAAGGTGAGAGGCAATGATGTAAACATGAGTCAACTCATGGTGGATGAAGCTCTGTCTACAGATGCTACATCAAGAAGGATCTTGGCGAAGGGTATAGATGTAGAGACTGGACGTAAGGTTGGAATTAGACTGAACCTGAACGTCATGAAGAACACAGGCGTTCCAGTTCAAACTGTACACGATAAGAGCGCTACTGGGGAGGCCCTGACATACGCGCCAGCGGTGACCGTCAAGAATGCAACACTGAACGTAAACCAGAATGCGAGAGAGAAGATTGTCACGTTCCAAGAGAACAAGTTCCCAATGGCAAGCGTCAATGGCGAATTCGTTGCTTCGGGAACTGACCTTAATTACGACGGGGTTAGAGCCAAGTTCAATCCGTTCCGCCACAATGTATTCGTGGACATGGCTGGTAGACCGATCAAGTCTGCTGAAGAGGCGACCATCATCGGAAGCGATGTGTTCTTGCGAGGCAAGATTGAATACTACGACATGTCAGACCCAGTGCTCGACAGAGGTAGAATCGAGTCGGAAGAATCAAGAGTGAAGAGAACAACTCGCGGACCTAAGTACGACAAGGCTGTTGCTAGATTCGAGGGGTATGCAAAGGGGGTTCTGGGCATGGAGTTCGACTCAAGAGAAAAGCTTGAGGCGGAGTATGACAGCATGGTGATCCCTTCTGAGGTAGCCGCATCAGAGTCTGATGTTGCAAGCAACATGGCTGGAGCTATGGAGCGTGCTGCAATCTCCGTCAACACAAAGAAGAAGATGCGGGATGGAGTGAAGAAGAGAAAAAGCCAGTTCTCACCTGACATCAGATCTAAGATTGTTAAAGATCCTAGAAACTACATAACTCCTCAAAAACTTAAGGAGCTTAAGAAGGACGTTCAAGATCTGACCGACAAGGAGCTTCTTGACATCGTAAACGACGAGCAGCTCGGAGCCATCTCCATGATGAACGATAACCTCTCGGTTCTTGCTCAAGCTGAGCGATTGGCTAGGGCTGTGTCTAGAGGTGAGGCTGACTCAATTCCAGACCTCATTGCTGAGATGGGAGCGATGGGCACCACCGCAGGTAGATTGCTTCGTCACTTCAGAGAGGTGAAGAAGAGCTCTCCTAAGGGGATGGTTGACATCATCACTGCTGCAGTAGAAGAGAAAGGGAACAGCCTCAACCCTGAACGCGAAGCTAAGCTGAAAGATCTTGCAGCCAGAATGTTCCAAGCTCAGGCGGAGGTAGAAGACCTTCAGACCAGAGCGATCAAAGGAGAGAAGGTTAGCAAGGAGCTTGAGGACGCTGTCAAAAGATTGAAGGCGGTGGAGCGTGAGATGGATGCGTTTACAAACGTGGTTATCGAGCGCGGATGGGGTGAACTAGTTGGTCAAGTAGCGCAAGGTAACTTGCTGACAACCATGTCACAAGTAACGAACGTTGTGGCTAACGCAGTCAACTCTGTGTTTGATGTCGGCGTTGACCTGACATCAGCTCCAGTGAAGGCGTTTGCCAACTCGATTGCTAAACTTGCTGGGAAAGAGTATGATGTAGATAGACAAGTCTCTTTGAGCGCGTACTTCTACGCGATGACTCACATGGGTAAGAACATGCTCGATACCATTGATCAGGTTATCACAGGTCAAGACAAAGACACTACCGAGTGGCGTCAGTCTAGAGGCATGATGCCTATGAGATCTCTCATGGCTGCCATCAGCGAGGGAGACATTCCGCCTAGTCAGAGGGCTAAGCTTGCATTCCAGGGGACCTTTGGGGTGCCTGCTGAGGTGATGTTTAGAATGCTTTCTTTCGGTGATACTCCGTTCAGAAAGTACTTTGAAGACAAGAACTTGTACGAGCAGGCTAAGGCTCTGGGTCTTGAAGGTGACGCACTCGCAGACTTCTTGAAGCACCCACCAAGAAAGAACGCTGAGACAGCTAGAACGGCAGGCAGAAGAATTACGTTCCAAGAAGAAACAGGATTCTCAAAGGGTGTTAATGAATCCATCTCATTTATAGAGCAGAAGCTTGGAGCGGCAATGGATGTCTTGCCATACGTAAATGGAGAGCAGACAGCCAAGGCTCTTTTGAGGTTCATGATTCCATTCCGAAGCACACCTGCTAACATCCTCTTGGAGAGCGCAACCTTTGCCTCTCCTGTTGTAGCCGCCGCCAGAGCAGCGTCGGACCTTAACAAGGGAGATCTAGACGAAGCTTCTAGGAACATGGCTAAAGGCATCATCGGAGCAGTTGTCACAGAGACAGCGGTTATGATGCTCGCGGAAGGCATCATGTCTGGCCCAGTTGCTTGGGATGAAGAAGAGGAGAAGAACCTTGCTTACGATCAGTTCCCTCCCACCAGCATCAACATCTCCGCTCTTAAGCGCATGTTGTCTGGAGAAGACCCCACTAAGCAGCCTGACGATGAGTTTGTTAACTACATGAAGATGGGAACTCCAGGAGCTCTCATGGCTGCAGTGGCAGTGGGATACGACAAAGAAGAGCTCAGAGAAAGAGACTACGATGGAGCGATTGATTTCGCCAAGCACATGTTCTCAGACATGGTCGGTCTTGGACCTCTGACTGCGGCAGGATCTATGATGGAGCAAAGCTTCTTGCAGGGTCTTAACGACTTCTTGCAAGTCCTCGCTGGAGGGGATGTAGAGAGATCTGCAGAGAACCTCATGAACAGTGTGGCAAACGTCGCTATGTCGGTTCCGTTCCCAAATCAGTTCAGTGCAATTCACAGGGCTACTCGTGAGTTCATGCCAGACAAGAGAGTCACAAAGGATATGGACATGGGTGAGCGCATGATGAAGAACCTTGAGTACACCATCAAGGAGCGCACGTTTGGAGGGGCTGAGATTCCAATCCGAGTCGACTGGAAGGGTAACCCAATCAAGCAGAACCCAAGAGGTAATGTTGGATGGATGTACCAGCTCTTCGATGTGACTAAGCTCAGACAGGGTGAGGACGACGCAGTATCTCAAGAGATTTACAGGCTCATGGAGTCCACAGGTAACATCTCCAAGGCTGTTTCTACTCCTTCGTTTGCGAAGAAGCGTAAGGTCAGCGTGCCAAACATCAAGAGCAAGAACGAGCGCATGGCATTGAGAATAGCAGGCAAGGACTACAGCTACTTGGACGATCAGAAGTTTGTCGACAGCGGCGTGTACTTCAATACAGAGCAGCTGAACAGACTCATGGCTATCGCAGGTAAGGAGAGATACCAACAACTGGAGATGCTGATCAACAGCGTTGACTACCAGTACATGAGCGACGACGAAAGAGTCGAGGCCATGGATCAGGTTAACGACATGTACAACTCAGTCAAGGAGTACGACGGTAGACAGTTTAAGAACCACACCCTCGCAGTCCTCGATGTAATTCAAGAAATCTATGAGTCAGGAGAACAGCAGGAAGAAGATTAAAGATACGAGACTAGGTAAGTGGCTTAAAGAGAAGGCACCAGGAGTACTCAACACTGTAGGGGGTCTGCTACCAGATAGCGGAGCCCTCGGTGTAGTGAAGAACTTGCTCGACAAGGAGCCAGGCGTAGACCCAGCAGAAGCTAAGGCAATGCTGGACGCAGAGGTTGCTTACCAAAAAGAAGTGTCTAGGAGATGGGAGGCGGACATGAACAGTGACGTGAAGCTCGCAAAACTTATTAGGCCAGTTACTTTGATCTGCCTTATGGTAATGTTTATGGCGACTATGGTATTCGATTCCCTTGATAATCTGCCATTTAACGTAAAAGATAGTTATGTATCTTTGCTTGAAATCCTTATGTTGACAGCTTTCGGCGCTTACTTTGCTGGACGCACTATAGAAAAAGCTAGGAAGTAATGCTTGACAACCTTAGTCATTTTGAGTTTTTGACGGTGGCAGGAGCCCTTGTCATGGGTTGGATTAAATTTCAGTCTGATTACGGCAGGCTAAGCGCTAGGGTTCACGCATTAGAGGCAGACAACAAAGAGTTTAAGGACGACTTCAAGCAGATGCTCAAGGACATTCAAGAGATTAAGTTGTTGCTCGCTAAAAATAAGGTGGAGTGAATCTAGACGACAGCACTAACGTTGGAATAAATATCAAGTGGCTCGTACAGATTGTCGTCGGAGTCGGAGCTGCCGTTACGCTATACTTTACTGTTATGTCTGGACTGTCTCAGCTTGAGATAGAAACCATGCGTCACAATCAAGAGATCGAACTGAACTCAGAGTTTAGGATCAAGTGGCCAAGAGGGGAAATGGGTAGTCTTCCTGATGACGCTGAACAGAACCTTAGGTTGAATCACCTAGAGAGAGACATGGAACAGCTTCAGATACTTGTCGATGAGCTGCGTCAAAAAGACTGCAAGTAAAAAGGGCCGACCGCAATTAAGCAGCCGACCCTAGTAGCGAAGTTCCACAGCAATTATCCCTGTGTAACTCTGCAAATATAAGCACTACGCCTCACACACTGCGCAATTTAAGATATCCCTGCCAACAGCCTGTGCCTGGTTGACACCTCTTTGATAGTAGAGTGTCTTGATGCCCAGCTCCCAAGCCTTAATAACCAGTTGATTGACATCCTTAAGAGGGACCTCGTCGCTGATCATAACGTTAAGGGACTGGCCCTGATCTATATACTTCTGGCGATCGGCAGCTTGCTGTACAACCTCCATCTGTGAGATCTCAGCGAATGTCTTGAACACATCCTTCTCCTCCTTATTCAGGAAGTCTAGATGCTGTACTGATCCGCCCTTCATCATGATATCCTTCCATGTAGCTGCATCATCCTTACCCTTCTCAGCAAGTAGGTCTTTGAGGTATGGGTTCTTGTATGTGAACTTACCCTTAGCCAAGTCCTTTGTGAAGTAGTTAGACTGAAGCGGCTCGATAGACGGAGACACCTGACCGAGGATGAACGATGACGAGGTAGTAGGGGCTACTGCCATGCGTGTGCTGTGACGGAAGCCATAACCCTTAAGCACCTCTGGCTCACCACCCATCAGCGCCAACGCCTGACTCATCTTGTCAGATGCCTCTTGGATGGAGCGGAAGATCGACCTGTTCAAGCTACGTGCCATGACGCTCTCGAATGGGATGCCCTTACTCTGCAAGTACGAATGGTACCCGAGCACTCCGATGCCAATAGACCTGTGCTCTTCAGCAAAGCGAACAGCCTTCTCCATGAACGGGAGATCCTTAGCCTTATCCACGAACTCAGTGTATACTGCGTCAAGGAAAGCTGTCATGATCTGCACAGCATCAGTACCTTTCCATTCATCGTAGTACAACGCATTCATTGATGACAAGCAACACACGAAAGACTTGGTGTCGTCAGTGTACTCCATAATCTCAGCGCACAACTGTGAGTGCTTGATCTCCATCCCTTTATCTACGTAGTAGTCTGGGCGATCTTTGTTCACGTTGTCACGGAAGAAGATGTATGGGTAGCCTGTCTCGCTGCGCTTCTTGTGGATCTTAGCCATGATAGATCGCTTCTCTTGGTCGCCACGAATCATGTCCTTCATCCAGTCGTCACCGATGCACACTGCAAACGACACGTCCTGAATAGGGTGCCCCTCGCTGCGGATCTGCAAGAACTCCTCGATGTCTGGGTGCTCCACATCTAGGTATGCAGCCCAGCTTCCACGACGAACCTTGCCCTGCGAGATGATGTTGGTCGTTGTGTTGAACAACTCCATCATAGACACAGACCCATTGGTCTCCCCGCCTGTGCTGATCTTAGCACCACGAGGACGCAGGTTCCCGAAGTACGTAGCCGTACCCCCACCCACCTTACTCATGGCTCCAATCTCTGCAGCACCACGCAGGATGTCGAACGTATCGTCCTGCACAGCTGTGCCGAAGCACGAGATAGGCAGGCCTTTGTTCTTACCGAAGTTCACCCACACTGGGGTGCTCAAGCTGAACCAGCCACGGCTCATGTAGTCGTAGAATGTATCGGCAAAGTTGTCGAACGCTCCGTCCATTGTCTTCTCAAGGATAGCCTCTGCGTGATCGGCAATCTCTCTCACCCTCTCTTCGACCGTCTGGCCAGGGTCGAGGTAGCCCTTCTCCATAAATTGTCGGGTCTCTTCTGTGACCCAGTAAAATTCTTTCATTAAAACAATTCTTCTGCTGTGAAACTCTTTGTGCTCTTCGCGTAGTCGATTGGCTTCTTGTGGAAGAAGTCAGACAGGGCAGAAGCGTACACCTCCTCATCCATCCATGCTGTCACCTCTAGCTCTTCTTGATTCACAGGGAATTCAAAGGCAAAGCCGATACGACGCATGCTCTCATTCACACGATTCTTCAAGTAGTTGTTTAAGACAGACTCACTAAGAAACTCATTATCAAAGCCTTGCAAGATCCACTTAATTAATCCTTGCTCTGCTTCGAGTGCTACTTGCGCCTCTTCCCAGATACGAGCCTCCAGCTCTGCGTCGAACAACTCGGGGTGCTCAGATCGAATCTGATTAACCAAAGCCATGCCGCCTTCTGCGTGAAGGTTCTCCTCCTTGCTTGTGTACTGCACAACGTTAGCTGTATCCTTGAGCACGGCCCTGAATCGATTGAATCCAAGGATGGTGTAGAACTGACTGAACAGTGACACGTTCTCAGTGAAGAGAGTAAAGAGTATGAGACTGTACAGGAACTGCTTCTTGTCGTCTTCAAATACGCGATCGACGTACTTGTTCAGATAGTTAACGCGGTTCAGTACAGGCTCATTCTCTAAGAGAGTCTTAAACTCGTCCTCCAACCCAAGCTTCGTCAGGATCTCTGAGTAGGCACGGGAGTGGATTACTTCAACACCTCCAAACACAGCCCCCATGTCCGCAATCTCTGGCTTAGGTAGATGCTTACCAATGTTCGACCAGTATGACTTCACTGC
>Ga0181379_1000134_pt1 | contig 36409 bp, 18 predicted proteins | sample 2SPOviralmetaG_FD_130115 | JGI IMG/M metagenome (GOLD analysis project Ga0181379, IMG submission 130115) | Marine viral communities from the oligotrophic San Pedro Time Series (SPOT) site, San Pedro Channel, CA, USA - 2 SPOT_SRF_2009-07-10 | ecosystem: Environmental > Aquatic > Marine > Strait... | reverse complement strand
TGGGATTTCCAACCTTCTTGCTTGGTGCTTTAAGGTCAGATCCTGGATTTTCCTTTTCATAAGATCTTCGTCCTTTTTCATTGAGTCCTCCTTCTTTGTTTTTGCCTGACTTTTTTGTCCAGGCTGCTTCTGTGGTGAGTTCAAAATTTTCTTTGGCAGTCCTCGCCGCCTTTTGAAAAGCATCCTTTGCGGGGTAGTCCTTACTACCTGACTTCGCTGGTGCTTCTCCTCTCTTTCTCTTAGCGTGGATATTTGCGTAGAGACCACGCTTAGACTCACAGATCTCTTTAAATTCTTTGTAATCTCTCATGATAATTGACGAGGTTTTACCTATTATTTATCTGTATTCATTTGTTTAATCATCTTTTGTAATTCAGATGTACTGCCAACAAACATTGCATTTGTGACATTAGTTGGACCTTTTTGAGTTTCTTCAGATACTTCTTTAACTTTTTTCTGAAGATCCATTAATTTATCTGAGATATCAGCAACATTTTTAATGAGGTTGCCTGCAACCTCATATGCTCTAGGATGGTCCGAATTTTGTGCTACGTCTAAAATACCATTAATTGCTTCCTGACCTTTTTCTATGAGGTTGTAAAGTTGTCCTCTAGTATACTCATAGTCATTATCTACATCTTTATCTGTTTTTGATTTTTTAATATCAACAACAGTTTTCTCTGCTTTTTCTATAGCAGATTCTATGTTAAAAGTTTTATCTAAGTTTTCAAATGTATCAGACATATCAATAATCAGTCCAGGTTTCATTAAATCCAAAATTATCATCTGATTCAACAAATGCATCATCTAATGTATTTACAACAGAGAACGTTTGTGTACCAACACCAGCAGAAGTTATATCTAAAGCATAACCACGACTAGCATTATACTTTGTCCCAGCAACTCTAAAGTTATCATTGTCAATTTTAATAATATAATATTCATCTCCATCTACTAATCCGGCAGCTGCAGATCCACCAGTACCAACTTGCAATGTAACAAAATCATTAGTTACATATCCATGATTTACTACTGTAAATGTATTGTTATTGAGATTAATTGACGTAACTGCAGTTCCATCATTGTTATAATCTTCGAGGGCTTTTGGTGTTGCGCTATATCTTACATATCTAGAACCAGCATTAATTGCAGTACCAATATCAACATTTACAGTTCTAATTATATCTGTAGTAGCAACAGGACCGTATAGGTAAGTTTTTGCTACAAAATTAAGAGTATGAATCAATACCCTTCTTTTTGTAAAATTACCTTCATAATCATCTTGCATACTAACATTATTTAAAATAATTGGAATGTCTTTCACCTCATTTGTAATTTCTATTAATTTCACAGAAATATTAAATACTGGTTGAAAATATGGAAGAATTTGTTCTAGAATTTGAACAGAATCATCATTATTTTTACTCAGAATATTAAGTTCAAAATCAATGTTGTATGGTACTGGTGAATATTGTTTATATACAGCTTTTGTATCTGTTGATTTTGGAGTTGTGCAAATTTGCACCGGACTTAATTTTCGTGTAGGATCATATGAAATACCTTTCATTTCAAATGAAATCCTTGGTAGTTGAATTTGAGTTTCTGCTCGCCCATCTAGTTGTGGTTCAGCATCTATTCTCGCTAAAAATTTCTCTCTTGGTCCATACGATAAAGGAACCTTTATAGTTTGAACAATATTTCCAGTTTGATCTGTTCTTCTTAACTCAATATTATTGAAGAGAGTACCAAACCCTACAATAGTTTTACGAATAATTTCGTGGTAAAAGTGTGTACCTAACATTAAAAGACTCCCATGTCACCATATTCTCCGAATGGATTTCCTTGAGACCAATCGACAATTTTATCGCCTTCGGTTTCAAAGAAATAATTTTCAGATTCAGGATCGTTTTCATTTACGATTGAACTAAACGTATTTATAGACCACGAAGCTCCACTACTTTGACCGACTATAGAACCAGTACTTGGAAATTTTCCAACAATATCAATAAGTTCTAGTTCTTTATTCGTGGCATCAAATCTAGTAACTGTAGCAGTTGCTTCTCCAGGAGATGTTTCAATTGTAACTGTCGGATCTGAGGTATAACCAGAACCAGGTGATGTAATAGTAATTCCAGAAACTTGTCCTGTAGAATTTATAGTAGATGTTGCAGTTGCACCAGTCCCACCACCACCACTAATAGTAACCGTTGGTGCAGAAGTATAGTCATCACCGTTATCATATAAAATTATTGATGAAACAGCATCTAAAGTTCTAGATAAAGTAGCTTTTGCAGTTTTTGCTGTAGATTTTACTAATTCTTGGAACGTAAAATTTCCGGTTCCACTGGATAGATGTATAACTTGTGAATATCCAACATTTCTTGTAATCTTATCAATTTCATCAACACCAGTCTCAAGTCTTTCACCTGAGTATTCCATTAATTCTGCTATTAAATTGTATGTTTGAATAGCATCTAACTGTCTAAAAGGTTTTTCATGTTCTACAAATTTAATTTGAAATAATTGTTGAGTTAAAGGTAAGTATATTACGTCTCCCTCATTTGGTCTGAAATTAGACACTAAGTTATTGGATGAAGAAATGAGATCTTCCCAACGTCTTTTAGCAATGATGAATGTTGCTTCATCAGCAATTCTCACACCAAACTTAGATAGGAGTGAACCATCTCCCTCAAATCCTTCATAATTAGAAATATACATTTCAATTATATAATTTTCATCAAATTTAGAAAGAACGTCCTCAGTAAAGAGATTATCTTCTTTAACTATCTCTCTTGGTAGATAATAAACATCATGACCATAAATCTGTAAAGACTCAATTATTAAGTCTTCTACTAGTCTTTGTTCGGAGGAAGTACCACCAGAAAAATAAACATTTTTAGCCATATCATCCTACAAAATCAAGAGGTGGTAATTCATATGTCGTAGACATCTTTTGATCTAATTTATCTAGTTCTGCGATTGCATCGTCATAAAGTTGTCTGCCATTAAATTCAACTCCACCAGGCATCTTAATTCCTGAGAATTTAATTAAATTTTGTCCCCATTGTTTTTTAATTAAAGATGTTAAATATTCTTTTACAAATCTTTCATTATAAAGTTTAGTAAAAGTTACAGGATCTAATGCTCTATAGCAATCAATTACAATATGCTCATTTACGTAAATTCTATTCCAGTCAATATCTAAATACAATCTATTCTGAACTTTATTATATCTAATAGGTTTTTGACCTTCCATCAAAAACTCTAATGTTTGAATATGTTGCATAGTCATCTCTAAACTTAAGATGTCATATGAATTAAAATTATAAAAATCATTCAAGAAAAATTGATATCTAAATCCAAACATATTTCCAACATATGTATTGGAAATTGGTAAGATACCTTGGATACCAATAATATGATCTGGTACAGTTAAATATCCTCTACCCTCATCAAAATTTAAAGTTCTTGAAGCAGGAGTGTCGCCGGCATTAGTATCAATTTTTTGAGTAGTTACATTTCTACCCTTACCACTATCAATATCGTCTTGGGTAATTTTATACTTTAAGTATACGCGCTCGACTCCATCATAAACCCGTTCATTAAAAAGTTGAATAGTATCATCGATAAGATCTTCTATTTGATCATCATCGACATTAATTTCAATAACTGGTTTACCTAATTTGCGGAGAGAATACTCCTTTAGTTCAGATCTACTGTTTGGTTTTGCCATTATTTTGTTTTACTGATGGTGTTTCATCAAAATTTTCACCGACACTGTTTTCATTTTGTTTCATTTTTTCTATTGTTGATGTTAAAGTCATGACACGAGATTCGAGAATCATATTTTGTTGATTCATTTGATTGATTTTATTGTTCATGATTTGCATCAAATTATTCACTTCATCAGGGTTCATAATTACCTCATTTTTAACTATTTATCAATAGGTACCACCGTCAATTGTGGATGTCCACAAAGGAATACCAGAAGAATTTACAGTTAGAATTTGAAAAGAAGTAGTAGCATCAGAGGTACCTGCTGCATCTGTTCTAGTTAGTCTCTTATATTGATCGAAAAATGGAATACCTTTATTAGTACCCATTTCAAGTTTTACAGTATCAAAGTATGCTTTACCAACGGTACCACCAAATACCTGTGAAGTATTGGTTGCGTCAGGAATATAAGTGAAGTAGTAATTTACTACATCTTCAGAAATCCCAGACTCGTCGTAACCGAAGAAACCTTGCTTGAGTCCACCATTGAAGTACTTGAATTCAATACCACGATCCTTATTATCATCAGCACCCTGAGTAAATGTTAGAGTTACTAATGCGGTATTTGTACTTGCCGCAATACCAGACGTTAGATTTGCACTTAGGGTAACTGTGGTATTGCCAGTATCAATAGACTGAATCGTTGCGCCACTAGGAACACCAGAATTTCCAGATACAACGTCACCAACGTTTAATCCATCAACATCATCAAGAACAATATCTGATTGACCACTATTTGCTGCAGTTGTAACAGTTTTTTCACTGATACTATCTCCTAAAGTAAAGACAGGATCATTGATGGTCATCTGGGTGGAATTAACGGTTGTGGTAGTACCAGCAACTTGCAGGTTACCACGAACAACAACGTTACCACCAGCATCACCACCTGCTGGGAAGGGGTCAATTGTTATAGTTTGAGCACTGGCATTATCACTATAGATTGTCGATCCAATAATTCTTAGATCCCCAAAGTCAACTTCAGTAGAAGAGTTACCAATGTTTAGTGCAGTTGCTGCACCGAATGCATTAACTGTAGTTGCATTTGTGTTAATAATATCAAACGTAGTTTGGTTGGTTGTAATATCACCACCATCAACATTAACGTCTCCATCAACATCTAAGTTATTGTTTACACTGGTAGTACCGGTAGCAGCACCTATCTCTACGGTAGTTGATGCACCACCAATATTTAACGTTGTAGCAGTTGTATTTACAAGATTAAATGTTGTCGTGGAAACTGTAAGGTCACCACCATCAATATTTACATCACCATCAACATCTAAATTATTATTAACGTTAGTAGTTCCAGTAGCAGCACCAATTTGAATGTCAGTGCCAGAACCAGCAAAGTTTACAGTCGTTGGAGTCGCAAGAAGATTAAACGAAGCAGTAGTACCATCTAAGTCACCACCATCAATAGAAACATCTCCATCAACATCTAAGTTGTTATTAATGTTAGTAGTTCCAGTTGATGCACCAATTTCTATAGTAGTTGCAGCACCAAATGCATTTATGGCAGTTGCTGTACTATTAAGAAGATTGAATGATGTTTGGTTGGTTGTAACAACTCCGCCATCAACATTAAGATTACCATCAATATCTACGTTATTATTGATACTGGTAGTTCCAGTAGCAGCACCAATTTCTATAGTAGTTGCATCACCACCAATGTTAAGAGTTGTAGCGGTTGCATTTGCGAGATTGAATGTAGTTGTGGAAACTGTGAGGTCTCCTCCATCAATATTTACATCACCATCAACATCTAGATTGTTATTAACGTTAGTGGTCCCAGTAGCAGCACCAATTTCTATAGTAGTTGCAGCACCAAATGCATTAACTGTAGTTGCTGTACTATTAAGAAGATTGAATGATGTTTGGTTGGTTGTAATATCACCACCATCAATATTGAGGTCGTTGTCAATATCTACATTACCAGTACCAAATGTAATTAACTCAGAACCATTAGTTGTATCAACTGCAATGTACTCATTTGTACCTTCTTTAATTGCAAACGCACTTGATACATCATCCTCAACTGCAATATTAACCGTCGCAAGATTATTACCAAGAGTTAGAAGTTCTGCATCATCAGTAGTATCAATATCAACATACTTATTAGAACCTTCTTTTATTGTAAATGAATCAGCTGTATTGTCTTGAATATTGAAGTCAACTTCATTTTCAACTGAAATATTTCCGGTTAAGTAAACGTTACCACCTAGGTCAACGTTAAACTTATCAGCACCACCAACAGAGAGATTAAGTAGTCTAGATGTTGATGCGGAAGCAGTATTGGTAACATCTAAATCAATACCATAAAATGTTGCGCCAGCATTGTTCCATGTAGATGAAACATTAACTAGGGTATCTGCTGCACTAAGAGTTGGAGATGAAATATCAACAGCACCAGAGAATGAATCAATTATAAATCTATCAGTTGATCCATCAGTAATTTTAAATAAATTATCTCCAATCGTAGTAGATCCACTGATAACTACATCACCAGTACCATTAGTATCAACATTTAAGTTACCATTTGAATTTGTTGTAGTAATAGTATTTCCATTTAAAGTAATATTATCTACATTCCATTCATCAACTTTTTTAGCAGAGTCAACAATTACCGCAGAGTTTGTAGCAAGTGTTCCATGACCATGATCCAAGAGATCGGTAAAATATTTACCTCCAATGATATCTATATTAGCAGCTACGCCATTAGTTTCGGTACCCTTACCAACAAATAATTTTCCAAATGAACTTATGGATGCACCCTGTGCGTCGGTATATGTACTAGAACCTTCGCCATAAGCTAATTCACCTTGACCTAGTGCGCCAGGTGTAGCTGTTGGGTTGGTGCTAGACCTTTTAATCTTTAAGATTGTTGCCATTTTTTATTGCCTATGAGGATTGATTAGAAGTTGCCGCAATTAATTTGAAGGCCCGATTTCTCAAGAACATTTTCAGCAATCCAAGTGCCGTTTGTTGCGTCATACTGTAATACCGCACCATCGGTAGCATTATTTAAATTTACATCAGTTAAATTTGACAGTGTTGAGGTAGAACCAGCACTCACTGTAATAACTTGAGGTATGTTAGCTACAGTAACTTTTCCAGGGTTTGCTTGAGATCCTTTTGATATAGTAACTTTGGCATTCATTTATGTTACTCCCGGATTTATAGTCACCAAACCTTCTATGACTCTAGTTTTAGTACCAGCTGCTGATGTAAGTACCACATCATATAAGTATCTTCCTTGTTCTATGGATGTAGTAGTGTTGGATGTTAAAGATAACGTAACACTACCAGTCACATCCACCGAGGTAACAAATGGGTGAGAGGAAGAACTATAATATGATTTTTTAATTTTTGCTTGACATGAGTAGCCATTCAAATCCCAAGGAGAATTGAAATCGTCAAAGATTCCAATACTAACAGAGAAATCTGCTCCTTGATCAATATAGAGGTTGTGTACTGCCGCCATAGGAGTTTACCACTTATTTTTATTTATATTAACTGGTGATTTCCCTAGTATTTATAATACTAACTAGAAATTAAATTTTTTAACAAATTTTTTATTTCACCAATTTCATCTTTTAATGAAGAGAGATCTGATTCAATGTTATTAATTTTATTTTTTTCCATCTCTCTTTTTTTACTAATAGAAATATATGTATTGTATTCGTCAATATTTTTATTGACGATTGCTTTACTTGATAAATCTCTAATTAGGTCTGGGTGACCTTCAACTTTAATTTCTTTCATATTACAATGCAAGAGCAAGGGCCCTAAAGTTTCTAATAAATGGTACATCACTTTGATCATTACCAATCATAACAAGTTTTATACTAAATTCCTGGAACTCTCTCAAAGATTTTATTTCATAATCAAAAGCTTTAAAATCTTTTCTGTTTTTGGATACTGGATATGATAATGAAGGTATTTCAATATAGTTCATATCATCAAATTCTCCAGGAGTAGAATCCCCTTTAATTTTAACAAAAATTTTAATATCATTATGTTCTGTCCTAATACCATCAAAAAGAACTTTTGCAGAGCTTGCAGAAGTTTCTAAAACAACTTTTTTAGTAATATAAGAAGAATGTTTTCCACCGAATGGGGTAAGTTCAGAATTTATATCAAGATCACCATCTGCATCAACTTCTTTATTAATTCTATTTGTAATAGTAATAATAGAAGAACCTGCAATATCTAACACTGGACTTACCCTATCGGAAGTAGTTGACATATTTACATATGTAGTTAATGTTCCTGATGAACTTTCTTGGTAGGTACTCCTATTTGGCTCAGATAGAATTAATTTTGGTTCATCTAATAAATTTTCTACTTTATTATTAATACTTTGTAAAGGTCTAAGATCAAATGATTTTTGCGAAGAGTTTCCAATACTTGTTCCACTAATTGATGTTATTGAAAGATCAGTTGTGGTTGCCGTTGGTGACATTATATTGAAATTAGGTGTTATTGTTTCATATTGAATATTTCTTGTAGCGGTTACAGAACTACCGCCAGATTGTTTTGTTTTGTTTGCCCTATTTGATACAATAATTTGATATTCGTCCAAACTAATAACATTACTAATTGTATGAGTAGTATTTAATTGAGAAGATACTATACCATTTACTTGATATGGTTGTACAGAAGTTCCGGCCGAATGAGTTACAGCTTGCGTACCTAGTTTACCTCTCAAACATCCGGTCAATTGTGAGGCAGCAATTCCAGTATATGTAATAATTTCATCACCAATTTTAGCAAATCCAGGATTTGTAGTAGAAATAGGTTGGTTATTTATAGTGTCCCAACCATCATTAGATGCATCATATCCCACAGTCCCAAGAACATCTACAATTGGAATTGTTGTATTGTTTCCCGAAATTGCTGAACCTAGTGAAGCGTTTGGTAAGTCTGAATTGACTCCAGAAATTTTTACTTTATTCTCATCACCATGCATACCATGGTTTGGTTGGAACACTGTAACAATAGATGAGTCATCAATAAATTTTAATGGATTTTTATTTAATTTTTGATCTATAACTGGTGTATTTGGTAATGCAGCAGTGTATGTAGTATTTGTATTAAATTGTGCTCTATTCATTATAAATTTAACATCTTCATATTGATCAGGTGTCCAAATACTTTGGTTAGATGATTTATATAACACACCAACATAAGGTTGTTTATCAATAAACAGACCAGTAGTAACATCAGTTTCACCTAATCTAGATACCCACATATTATAGTTTTTATTGGTTGTTCTTGTAATAAATGAATATGAATTATTACTTGATAAGAAAAGTGGATTGTCAAAAACAAATGTAGTGCTTTCGGAAGCATCTGTAGACGTTTTTACATCTTTCGATTGAATAGTGACAATAGAACCTGGCAATATAAAACTAGTTGGAGTACCATTTTCCATAGTTCTAATGTCGATTGTAACTGGTTGTGTATCGTCTTTTGTCAAGAAGAAAAGATCAATAGAAGTAATAAACACACCTTCTTCACCAATAAAGAAAGATTGTGCGATAGGGTCGTGTCCAGCTGGTGGTGGTGGTGGATCTGGAATAAATCTCCTTCTTTCTCTTGTGATAGCAGTAGCAGTTAGTTCAGGAGCTTCGAGAGTTGTGATATTTGCAGTTACATTAAGTTCTGTACCTTGCGAATAATACTGACCTATTGCATATGAACCAGTAATACCCTTAACTTGTAAATTTCCTGGAATATCTGATACTGAGAAAGTTAAATCTCCAGTCTCAAACGTAGTTGGTGGAATTAAAACGAATGCATTTAAATTACCAAATCTATCGGAATACAAAGGTTGTTGTCTTTCAGATCTAGCAAAAGCACCTGAATTTCTTCCAATAATCATAAAGGTGGTACCTAAAATTGTTGGATTGATGTCAGAATTATCTTGAGATCTTATATCATCTATAGCAAGAATAGATGATTGGGTTTGATATCCATCAGAATTAAAATCACTAGAGTTAATATCAGAACTATCTCTAAACAAATTAGGATCAACAACAGTTGCTGATAAATTATTAACCACCGCAGATCTAATAATATCATCATTATAAACTGGAATTAAATCAACTTTTTCATCGAGTATAAATTGTCCAGATTGATCAGTAAGATTTGATAATACATTAGGATAAATTATATCAGCTGATTCAGTATCATCAATATAAAAGTAAAATCTTGTGTTTGGTTTTAATAATGTTGCATTAATACTAATAATTCTAGATCTAGAGTATTTGATATCAGTTACATCTTGAATTGTATCACCAGATTCAATATCAAAATTTAAACTACCCACATCGTATTGAGTACCTGGCATGATATCTGTAATAGTAGTACCTCCACCGCCTCTGACAGCGCCGCCTCCCCCCAGGTTCCAGTCACCCCAAATTTGACCACCTGGCACAGCTAAATCAAATAGGGCGGTATATGAGTCAACTAAATTAATACTTTGTCCCTCTACAATTTCTCTTTGTGTATCATACCAAATATCTTTTTTGGGGAAAAGATCCATATTACCAACCCAAGAAAAGACTTCATATGGGAAAAGATTTTCAACTCTACTAGAATAAACTTGCGAAATTAATGGAGTTTCTTCAAATGGAATAGTTACATAAGTTCTATTTAATTTTGCAGAACTGTTTGAATCGTCAAAATAAAATCCAGTATTATTTACAGCAGGATATGGTCTTACAATATTTTTTGTTAAGTCAAGGGATGCAGAAAAGTCTGGATTTGATATATCAGCAACATCTGTTGAATTGAAACCATCTACAACAAAACCATTTTTAAATCTATTTCTACCTTCTTCATCAAGAATATTTAAATTATTTGTATTGACTTCAAGTAAGGTCAATGAAGTATATTTTTCTACATTAGAAAGTCTATCTTCCAACTTTCCAATATCTCTCATTGTATAATTTCTTGTTTTTTCTAAAGTAATTTTAGCATCCCCAACATTTTTTAAATATGGTGGGAGATTAATTGTAGCAAGTAATAGTCCTGCTGAATCATCTTCAGATAATGCTGGTTCAATAGAATCTCCACCTTGCACAACTCTTAATTCACCAGTTATATAACCATACTTTTGATTACTTGGCGTTAGATATACTTTATCAACTCGACCAGTATAAAAATTATAATCTAAACCAAATACAGATCCTGGAGTAGGAACTTTTTGGTTGGATGGGGTGGGTGATGTGTAAATATTAAAAGCAGAAACAGTTTCTGTAAATGGACTATCAATAGAACCAGAAGTAGCACCCACACTAGATGATTCTGTATAGTATCTAAAATCAATTATATCAGCCATTGATGCATACTTATATGACAAAGGAATATCTGAATATTCTAAATCGCCATATGACTCTACCGAATAAAAATCATTTTCTAAATTTTCGTGTTTGAAGTAATCAAATACAACAACAATTTTTTGAGCAGGTTCAGCTGCAGATGATTTTCTAACTAATTTTGAAATTCTATAAAAATCATTAGTATCATTTCTAACAAATTTAAAATCATCTGTTATATCTTCATATTTACCATAATTAGATTGTTTAATAAAAATACCATCAATTTTATTTGTTGCGATAACATTAATTGAAATTGCTAAATTTTGTCCAGTTTGAAATCTTGAAGTTGAAAGATATTTAATATAAACTTTATTTGCACTAACTTTAGATATAACTCTTGCCCTAACCGTACCAAGTGTTAAGATATCTCCCTCACTAATTTGAGAAGAGTCATTTAATATAACAGAATCAAATAATTTCTCCTTATCGTCACTAGCATTTAAAGCTTGATGTATAGCATGTACTTTAATTACATCTGCGTATTTTAAAGAAATTTCTTTATCTGTAAATCTAGTGCCATAATTATCATTAGCATTAGATTTAGATAATTTTACTGATAAAAATTTATAAGATTGTTTTGTTTTCTTTCTTACCGTGGGATTTGGAAATCTTACACTGTAATATGCAGTTACTGACGCACCGGCAGATAATCCTGTATTTGAAATTATAGCTGAATTGCTGGATGTTAAAGAAGCATCAAAAGATACTGATGTTGATGCCGTAGCAACAGTAATACTACTTGTGTCAATTACTGTATTTGTTGCGGTTTGAATCTCAAATTGTCCTCCAGCACCTACAGTTTTTGTTTCAACAATCAAACTATTATTTACATATGGAAAATTCTCGCCAACAGATTTAACTGGGTTTAATGAAATTTTACTAGTAAATCCGGTTTCTGATGAATACAATTTACAAATTTGTTTACGTACACTATAATAAGTGCCATTTATAACTGACCCTGATAGAGTAATTTCAGTTCCATCGGAAGTAATACTATCAACTTCTTTAGCAGTTTGACCACCAATTTGTATTTTAGATTTTTCAGATAATTCAAATTTGAATGCAGTATTGATACCAGTTAATTTATTACCTGATGTAACTATAAAGGAAGAACCAGTTATTGGCAGAGAATCTAACTCAACTGTACATGAAAATCCACCAGATCCAGTCTTTTCAAATTTTCTCACATTTTCAACTAAATATTTTTTAACGCCAGTGATATCAACACCAGCAGCTAAACCTGCATTACTAGAAGAAATAGACTCTCCAGATATAAAATTACCAGTAATCTGTATTAATCGTACTAATTTTGTGTTAGTAACTATTGAATCAACAAATCCAGTAGCTCCAGATGTATTACCAGTAATAAAATCACCTTGATCTATACCACCAACTGCACTAAGAGTTAAATCCTCAAATAATGAAAGACTGTTAATGTATAATCTTTCAGAATTTACTAATCCTACAGCTTTTGCAGCACCAATTGAAGTACCATCAGCGTCTTCTAGTATTAGAGTATCACCTAATTTCACAGTACCTGAAATTTCAGGTAAATTACTAGAATTTTTTGCTATCTTAACATAAGAACCAATCTGTAATACAGTACCTTGATTATTAATTGATTGAGTTTTTCTTGGTTTTCGGACTAAAGTATATTGTTTTCTTTCATTTAAAACTTCAAACCCTTCAACATATGCTTTACCTTCTGATAATTCAATAGCATAGTAATCTTTTCCTAAAATATATTGTGTAATACCATCTGTATATTCATTAGCACCAACATTGGATATAGAAGCACCTTGAGGAATTTCATCTACAACTGTTCTTCCATCATAAGAAATTTCATTGGGAAAATATAAACCACCATTTACACCATCATTTAATGCTTCTCTAATTTTGATATTATATGGTTGTGTTGTAAAACTACCATGATTACTATATGTTCTTCTAGCTAAATTCTTTTCTAGTTGAGAATATGCAGATTGATATGCATCAGCCTGTTGAGTTATTACACCATCTTCAAATCTCATCAACTCGATAAAATTAGAATTTTCAGTTATTAATAAATTTTGTTTTACTAATTCTAGGTTAAATTTTAATCTATCGGCACCAGGAGAAGCAAAATTTGTAGAACCCAGTGAATTATCATATAATGTAGTATCTTCCTCAGAACTGACAACATTTTCTGTAATTTGAAGTCCTACTTTATATGTTGGTTTTGTATTATATTGTTCTAGTATAATTTTTTGTGGTAAAACCTCTACAAAAAATCCTCTAATAAAATAAACACCAGAATTAATATTTACAGTAGAACCAATATATGATGTTGAATTTTGTACAGTTGTAACAGCTACAGGTGCTCCTTGATCATCTAAAAGAATTTCATTATTTTTAAATTCTTTTAGTTGTTCATTATTCTCTTCAATACCACCATAATTATACGCAACATATAATGTTGTTGTATCTTTTTCAGACATTAATGCTGATAAAGTACCTGTAACTTCTGCTTTAACTCCAGAAAAAGCCCCTGTTAAAATTTTTCCTTTTAACGTTTCCAAATATGATTCAACAGTAATTCCATTAATTAGTGGTTGAATTAATACTGCTCTAGCAGACATATCATAGTTTACATTACCAGGTATGACGAGAGAACCATCTTTAAAAATGTGCTGACCAAATTTTTCTACTTGATTTTGTAGTATGGATTGTAGAGTGTTAAGTTCTCTAGTTTGTACAGAATATCCTGGTTTAAATAATACCCTTTGATAATTTTTTGAACTATCAAAATCATCAAAGTATGGAGATATTCTAAGATTTGTTTCCTGCATTTATAGGACCTTCAGGGGGATTGCTTTTTTTATTATTTATTTTAGAATTCTACAACCAATTTGATATCTTCAACTTGGTCATTTGATCTATTTACTGCTTTTCTGTTTTCAACATAAATTACGTTACCACTATTCTTTTTAACCTCTGGAGTAGCATATCCACTAGTAAATGTAACACCAAAATATGATCCTGTTCCACTAGGAGTACCTGTAACGGTTCCCTGTGTGGTTACGGAAGAAATTGCATTAGCGCCACTAAATGGTACTAACTTATACTTATTTTCACCTGTTTGATTATCCTCATCAATAAATTCGTTTTGATAATACTTTAATACTTTAGTAACAGAATCCCAATGAATTACTCTACCAGCAGCACCAGTTGCAGTTTGGGTTATAATTTTACCTGGTTCAAAATCACCAGTAGGAGAACCAGATCCACTAGTTGGGAATTTTAATGATAAACAAGCAGTTGCTGTATCTGCAACTAAATCTTGATTACTTGGTGTTTGTGGATCTGCAACCAATCCATATCTTCTGAACTGGGAATCAACTGGAATATCACCATCGCCATCTAGGAATTCTAGAGATTTATTAATCATTACTCTATATCCACCCAACTCCAAAGCAGGATTTGAACCATGACCACCTGGAGGTGAAATTACTACTTCGACTGATCCATTTAATGTAGAAGAAGAACCAGTTCTACTAACTGCATTTGAAACACTAGTATAAGCTTCTCCAAGAAGAACTGTTCCTCTGGTATAACCAGCACCAACTACTTCTAATGCAACGTTATCAATTTTACTAGCGTTTGAACCAGATGCTGGAACTACAACTCTTGCAATTGCATCAGTAGTACCATCACCAATAATGGGACAATAATAAGTATTCGCACTTAAACTACTACCTCTATTAGTAATTACTAATTGTTCAATTGATCCTTCAACTGCAGCAGAAATAACTGAACTATCAGATTTTACTGGTATAAAATCACTGGAAACAAATCTAATATAATCTGAAATATTAATCGTATACATATACTTCCATCTATATCCATCACTAGAGCTTTCAATAATACTGGTAGAAGTACCTGTTGGTTCTGTAGTAGATTCTCTAGCATCTGGGAAAGATGGACTAATACCATTGTAAATGCACTTATATACTTGATAATTACTGTTTATAACATAAAATTGAGAATCGTATAAACTAGATTGTCCGTTTAAAGATAAATTATCTGGTGTGTAATTATTTTTGTACATATCATACTTAACACCTCCCTTCCAAGTATTTCTTCTAATTACTTGTGAAAGATCTGTTCTATTAACTCTCTTCATAGAAATCATATCATCATAAATTTCATTCATATCATTGAATGAATCAAATGGTGCTGGTGGTTCAAATTCGCTTATTCCACTAACTCCATTATATCTTTCTAAGGTCCAAGCTTGTGATCTCCCCGTAAAGAGATAAACTTTGCTTCTATATTTTAATGCGGCTGCTGCGCTGTCATCAACTGGAATATCTGAAGCGCCATAGGGTTCTTCCAGAGATTCCATAAATTGTTCCGCTGCAAAAACCCTAAAATTATCAGTGACTAGTGAAGGCATTACTTTTCCGGTTTCTCTTTTATACTTTTATTTATCAGAGATAATTGTCGAAATATACAAGATCAGATGTTGAATGTGATTTTGCAGTTCCTACAGCACCTCTGGTGCAACCATCCAAAGTGTATGTTGGATATCCCAAGAAAGAAATATTTAAAATACCATAGTGGTCATAGTTTGCTCCACTATTACTATCTTGAATTAATCTGAAATACACATGTTCACCTTGAACAGCTGATGGTAGAGGGAAATCATAATTATCTAAAACACCAGAACCAGATCCATTCGGAACTGCATCAATTACAATACCAAGATCTACCCAAGAAGTATTATCTGGAGCAGCACCAGAAGCTGTAGATTGATATTGTATCCTGAGATCTTCATCACCAACAATGTCAGGTGTTTCTCCACCATTAGAAGAATTGCCCCTAACGGCATTAACACGAACAGTATTAACTCCACTAGAATTAATTGGATTAAAAGTAACAAATCTAGTTCCACTATTATCACCAAATCTTAAGTGAGTACCAATATCAAAACCTCCTGTTTCCCCAGTTCCGGTTCCAGTATTAACAATTGCTGTTCCATTACCAAACTCATAAATTCCATCAGAATTTTGTGTGTTAAAACCAACTGTAGATATTGAATTTTCGGTCACATATGTATATTCTACACCTTCAGAGTTAACTACCCCAGAAACTTCTTTATAGAAGAACACTTTATTAGTATCATAACCAACACCGGGGTTTTGAATAATAATGCCAGTAATTGTACCTCCACTGTTTAATGTACCTTCAAGAACACAACCAGTACCTCCACCACCAGTAATTTCTACGGTAAAGTCACGATCATCATATCCACTACCACCATCCAGAATATCAATCTTTCTTATTTCTCCACCAGATACATAAACTTTAAACTGTGATCCAGATCCACTAGAAGAAGTGACAGTAACTGATGGCGGATTTGATATCAAACCAGTACCATTACCAACAATAAATGTTTCTACAGAATTGTTAATATTTTGGAGTAATTTTGTAGCTTTTCTAACTTCAGACTTATGTAGTGGTTGTTTTTTATATGTTGTCGCATAAACTGTTGCAACTGCATTCTGATCATTATAAACATTCCTACCAGGATATTGAAGTTCTATTGACGATGCATCAACAACGTTATCTCCAATAAGAGTTTTAACACGAGCAACAGCTTTTGCACTAGAACCAGTTCCTTTTGTGCGAATTACAACAGGATTCTCATAATATTCACCACCATTTGTCATTGTAAATCCAGTAACTATTCCATCAGAATAATTTGTAGTGGCAACAAATCCTGAAGGAGTATCATCTGTATATGATGCTGTTTCTAATATAGTTGGTGAAATTATGTTTGTAACAGTTCTTGACAATTTTTCACCAGAGATATAAAGTTCATCTCCGACAGATACTTGATTAAGTCTACTGAAGACTTTTACATCAGAAGCAGTTCCACGGAAATCCAAGAATGATAGTCTTGATCCTGAAACACTATTCACGAAAACTATATTATTATTATCAATATAAAAATCATATAATGGACTTAAAACCTCTCCATCTTTAATAACAATTATTTGATTTTCAAGTTCTCTGGGTCTCTCTATATGAGCATTTGGATAATACTCATTACTTGACTTAGTTAGTGGGAATACAGTTCCAGAACCACTTGCAATGGTGTCTAACTTATCAAAGGATCCAACAGATCTTATAGAAATAACATCACTAGAAACCGGAGCACTAGTAAATTGAATTTGACTTTCATTATCTCCAGTTAGTGTATATTGATAACCTGGTTCTAGTAAACCACCATTCTTTGTAACTAGCAAACTTGTAGGATCTGGTGTGGAGTCGTCAGAAACTGTACCTGGTGGCATAAAGTTTTCTTCTCCATCAAACATGTTAAACATGGTCCTCGAACCATCAAATGGAGTGTGTATTTCATCTAATAGATTGAATACCCCATTAAATTTAATTGCAAATAATGTACCAGATGTATGTGTAGTGCCTAATGTGATAGTATTATTATCATTCCAGGTAAACCCACCTGTTTCTGCAAATTTCCACACATTGTTTGAAAATATAACTAATCCTTCTTTATCATAATTTGACGAATATGTATCGACAAGATTATAAGTATTTCCAGATACATTTGTTAAACTCTTTAATTCATTACCATTCATTTTCACAAAGAAAATTGTATCTGATAATGTGGGAGGAGTGGTAAATTCAACTTGTCTGTTATTAGAAATTAAATTATATTCTGTACCAGGATCCAATATAATGCCATTTTTGGAAATAAGAACATCAGCATTTTCATCAACTTCATTAACATTCCAATTATTTTCGTTCTGATAAAGATTAAATATGGTTCTAGTGCCATTTGGACAATTTTCAAATGGATCTAATAGTAATAATGTTGGATACTTAGTAATGAAAACTTGAGTTGGATTTAAACCATCTGTATGGGTTAAAGTAATCGTATCATCATTTGTTACTATAAAATCTCCTCTACGTTTGAATCTTGGAACACCATCAGCAAAAACAAGAATATCATCTTCCGAAGCAAATATAGAACTTAGTGTATTAGATAATTGATAAGTTTTTGTATTAGATGTAGAACCAGTTTGAGTAAATGATAATTCATCTCTACTATGAACATATAATAGGTATACATTTTCTAATTCTGTCACATTAGTTGTAAATTCAATATAACCATGTCCGATAATATAGTCTTCAGTTGGATTTTGAACAACACCATTTCGTATTACCATAATATCTGCTGGATCAAATCCAACAGATGGATTATATGGTTCATACTTATCCGTAGGATCACTTAAACTTACAAATCCTAACTTATACCTGTTTGGTTTAATTGTAGTACCATAAGATGTAGTTTGTGCAATCTTGTTATAATTATCATCAATATAATCAACTTCGTTTGTAGAACCACCAATAGTAATCATATCAATCTTATCACCAAGTTCAAGAGTTGCATTTAGTGTAAATGTTATGGTAGAACCAGATGTTGTGTAAGCAATACCATACTCCTGAACAACACCATCAATTGCAACTAAGATTCCAGAATCTGTATATGGAGTAGTAGCTAATCCACCAGAAGTTATGTTATATGTGAGAGTTGAAGTATTTGATACAGTAATTTCATCACACTGGTTAAACATAGTAGGAGCACTTCCATAATATGCATAGATTGAAACTTTATCAGTTGACAATGATACATCATCAGTAAAATTAAATGTGTATAATGAAGAAGCTGAAGTTACTGTATATGCACTATTTGGATTTTGTTTAACACCATTTACAAATATAATAAAGTTATTGGTTGTTAGACTTGAAAAACTAGCGGAAATTGTATTTGAATTAACTTGATTACAACTAGAACCAGTTTTGGTCAATACATCAGAATTTACGATATTAAAAATAAATATTTCTTCAGTAGTTTGTGGTGCGGTATCAAAAATAATACTAGTATTATTTGAATTATTTAAAATGGTATAAGTAGTGGTAAGTTCTTGATGAACTCCATTTCTAAAAACTAATATATGATTGGTGTTAGGTATAGGAAGTGCTTGATAATTTCTAGTGAGTGCAAATTTCGTTCTAATATCGTTTACATAATTTCCAAAATCAAGTCTCTGATTTTTTGTCAAATTATTATACGAGAACCATGCAAATATTTTTCCTTCTTCATCTGCAGTTGGTGGTTCAGAGAAATTAATTTGCCAAGTTCCAGTGTTACTATTTTGAGCAAGAACATAATCTACACCAGGTTTTTGCATCACACCATTTCTTAACATATACAAGTGCAAATTAGTAGTTGATGTATAATTAGATATCGCACCATCGATAGCAAATGGGAAAGAAGTTCTTACTCCATCAAAACAATACAAATCATCAAACAGTACATTATTAGTACTTACTGGTTGTAGTTGTCTATTAAAATAGATTAAATTTATATCATCTGAATTTATTGGGGATGTAACAAAAGTAATTTTATTATCATTCACAGATTGTGTCTGTGAATCTGGTCTCTCTAGTTTATTATTTTTAATTTTAAATATGTCACCAACATTTCGGACATACTTAGGCACACCACGATCAGAAAGGTTAAATGTTGTCCTTGATCCATTTTGTACAACATTTAACCTATCAATAATTGCACAATTTTCATTATTGGTATTTGAAGAATATCCACTCACAAAATCAAGTATTGTGCATTTTTTAGTGGAATCATAAGATTGAGAAAAATTGATTGTATTACCAGAAACAGAATATTGATCGTGATCTAAAATATCATTATCAATATAAACAAGTAAACTCTCTTCTCCATTACTTGGAATGTAATTTTCAGTATTAGTTTTTAATTTGAAAGATATCTTAGTCCCGTTAAATGATATAGCATCCATTACCTCAACATAACTATCAGAATGCCTAGGACTTGTATACGTAAACTTAGTATCAAAACCTTCAACTTTAGTAGAACTTACTGGAACAATAGTTCCATCAATTGTTTCTTTTCTTATTTCATAAAGTGATTCTGGTTTCTTTTTGGAATTAGACTCAATTTTTTCTAAAAATGTAGTTTTTTCGCATGGAAGTTGTTTTATTATTTTATTTTGATTAATAGTTGATCCATCAATTATTTGACAATTAATTGTACCATTATAGTACCACCCAAATAATTCATTAGATGGAATAGATTCTGAAAAAGTAACTATATTACCAGAAACCGAATAGTCAGTTAATAAATGTGTTTGAGAAATGCCTACACGGAATATAAGTAATTTGCAATTACTTGATGGTGTTTGATTAATTTCATATGTAGTTTCAGCAGTTCCAGTATCAGTAAATGTCAATGTACTTAGATTAGTATGTCTTACAGCTATTACATTAGAATCATTACTAACTGATTGACTTGTTACTACAGCATTAGCGAAAACAGTTAAATTTGCGGGATTTTGAATTACACCACCAATAGAAATAATAAATTCATCTAAAATAGAAGTTGTTATTGGATATGAAGCATTTTCTAAATTAAATGAGAATGAAGTTTGATTTGTACTTAAAACTTGATTATCTAATCTAACAAATGGAATATCCAAATTATATAAAGTAATCTCGTCAGAGTTATCAACAATATAGTGAGGAATATATGCAATGGGATTTTCTGAAACTTCATAACTTTCACCTGGTTCTTGAAAAATACCATTCCAGAAATTAAATGATTTATTTGTAGCATCAGATATACCAAATGCAAACTCTTTACTTACCTGTACTACTATTTCATCTAATAAGAATAATTTATTATTATAACTTTCAACAATTAAAGAAGATTCAGTAATGCTCTTAATTCTTCCAATTGCTTCTGATGTAGCACCTACAATATAACTACCAACAGTAAACCCAGAAACATCTTGTAAGAAAATTCTTTGTTTGCCACATGGAGATAATTTTAATGATAGGTCAAGACTCCTGGAAATTTTAGTAGCAAAAATTACACTACTCTTGAACACATCGAGTGGATTTTTAAAGAAAGATTTTCTTCTTTCAATAAGTTTTTTGCCAAATTGTTTAAATCCAGCTGGGTGAGTGTTTATGTCTTGTTCATATTTCCATTCTTTAGTATCTCTAGACGAAGTTAAACTGTAAGACCAATCTTGATAATAATTACTATCAGTTATTTTCTGTAAAGATTCACTAGTTCTTCCAGATATATCTGGGGAATCAATTTGCAAGTCTGAATAAGATCTTACTTTAGAAAATGCTTTTGATCTCCTAATACTTTCAATTTTTCCATATTTTTTACCATCTGCGTAAATAAAATCACCATTTTTAAATTGACCAGAATTTTCATTAAATTCTAAAGTTGATGATCTTGTATCAAATGCAACAACATCAATATTAATTTTTACTGGAAATAATAAAGAATTTATTTCTCCAGTTAAAATTTGATTGGGGAATAACTGTTTTCTTCTTATTTTTGGTTTTAATTCTGCACCACTACCATATGTTGAACTTACTGTTAAAATTGGTTCTTCAGTAAAATTCATACCGCCATCAATAATGTTTATTGATGTGATGGTGCCCAAATAAACAGTTGCCTCTAAAACTGTTGAGTTATTTAAACCATTTACTAAAATGGTAACTACATTATCATAATTTTCTCCACCATTAATAATTTCAATATCATAAATTTCAAAATTATTAATAACTTTAGCTGTAGATGAAATATTTAAATAATGATTTACGTTTTTGTTGGAGGTAATTGAAGATCCAACTGAACTATAAGATAATTTTTTAATCTTTCCTATTGTATTGGAGTTTGTTTGAACTATGGCTTTTCCATTTCCAGCTTCAGTATCAATTGTACCTTTTTTAAAGATTCCTGAAACGGTAGGTAATTTTTTATATCCATTACCAGAACTTGTTATAGAAATTTCTTCAATTGGTCCAATAGCACCATAAGATTTTGCAGTATATGAAATATTTACTGTTTCATATCCTGTTGATGATTCTAAAGTTTTAATAGTAAAAGTTTTTGGTGTTGTTGATATTATTTTTTGAATACCAAAATAATCTCTAGTTTTATTAATCTGATATATTCTTGTACCAATATGCAAATATAATCTATTTGGAATGTTTAATGCATTTATAAGGATAGTATTTGTGGGAGATTTTTCAAGAGTAAAAAATTCATTGGTTTTTTCAATATCATATGTCAGTAGAAAATCTGCTCCAGCTGGAATATTTAATTTATACGTGTATTTAAAATTAACATTAATTTCATAAAACTCAAAGTTTTTATATATGTCTAAATTTGAACTAGGGGCATCTAAAATTATATCATCTATTTCAATAATTCTAAACTCACTAACAAAAAAGCTTAGATAATTATCATATAAATTAATTTCAATTTCATCGGGTCCCTGAATGTAGTCAAAATAAACGAAATCATTTACTGATAAATTATGATTTACGTCTGTAGTAAATGTAGACGACAGCTCATCAGCTGATGCACTGATATTAGTTATTTTTTTACCACTAACTCTAGAAACTATAGCAGCAAATCCAGAACCACTAGTTAAATTATTATCAATAACTAATCTATCACCAACACGATAATTATCACCTTTAGATTCAATAATAACCGAATCCACACTGCCAGGAGAAATTGCAGTAGTTTTAGCAATAGTTTTATCTGTGTTGATATTTTCCTTGGGGTATTCATCATTGTGATCAAGACCAGGAAAAATTTCAATTCCGTCATTAATAATTGGATCAATATCTTTTTCAAATGATCTAGTAAATACAGATGGAATTTTATCATTCCTTCTACACCTATTATTCATATAATCATCATAAGTTGATGCAAAAGTATCTCCAACAAAATATGGAAATCCATTAAACCCTATATTATCATTTTCAGCTAAAGCTGAATCTACTAAAGCATTAGTAATAGGATCATATGATTCTGATGTTGTAAAATAACAATATCTTCCGGTCGGAAATTCTGGAGTTACAGTAAATCTTCCATTATGTTCATCTAAATCATTATCATTAGTACCTTCTACATATTCATAATCTTCAATAAATGTTCCAATTGGGTAATCACTTATTGAAGGTCCTCCTATTCTACTTAAAGTTACATATTTTGTGCCAGATGTTGTACTCAGTTCAATTGCACCAACAGTTCCAGACGAAACTTCGATATATTTTAATCTATACCTAGATTTGACCGTAGTAAATTGAGATTGATAATTAGCATCACCAGGATCTGTTATTACTGGTTTATTTCTCTCCGCTAAAACATATCCACTACAATAAGTAGGAACACTATCATAAGAAATACCAATAGGTATAGTATGCATAATAAAATATTGCAGTACCTCATCATCCGTCATATTTGATACTAGTTTACCCAAAGCTGTTTCAGCAGCATCTTTAACAGCACTAGAAGCTTTTTCTTTTAAATATTTAGCTGAAAGTTTTTTAGTATTTTGTAGTAAATAATATTGATTTTCATCTAAATCTCTAGGAAAATCATTTCTATAATCAATTAATCTAAAGTTTTTTTCATTAATTGATTTTGGTGGAATAGCATCGGAGTCATCGTAAACATAACCACCGTAAGAATCAATTCTATCGAGTTTTTTTAATTGTCTAACTAAATTAAATGTCCATTCATTTAGTTTAGACGAAACAATTGATTTCTTCAATTCGGATGATTTAATTTCTATATTTGGAGATATTGTATATTCACTACCACCATTGACAATAATAAATCCAGTTACTTCGCCGCCGGAAATAATAGTATTAATAACTGCATCTTTACCAGTTCCCGTGATAACTACTTTTGGTGGGAAATTATAACCACTACCTCCGTTAATTAACGATAATGAAGTTATAGATCCATTTGAGGTATAAGCAATTGCTTTTGCTCCATCTCCAAATTCAACTTTTACTAAAGGAGCAATTTCAAATATTTTTGAAATTTTCTTAAACCCATCGTTTATATTTGATGCTGAACGAATTTGTAGTTCATTATAATTATCTTTATGAAAATTATAATAAGAAACTAGAGGGCCTGAAAAATCAACAATTCTATCAGAATTTAAACTAAATGGAACATCTACTCCACCCAATTTACCACCACCAGAAATTCTAATTGTGGGTAGAGAAACATAACCTTCGCCAGAATCTCTAATGACAATACCATCAATAATTCCATTTTTATAACTTAAATCTAATTTTGCTTCTCTAAAATATGGTGGATTTAATTGTTCCGATATAAAATTAAACTTAGGATTGGATACAGCAGGAGTAGATGTACCACTGAGAGTAAGATAAGATAATGATAAAGGATTTGAATTTAAAAGAGATTCAGCTTTTGTTCTATGAAGAGTGAACGTATCGTCATCAATTACTCTAACAAAATATTCAGTATTATTTCTCAATACAGCAAAAAATTCTCCACCTGTGAGAATTTTTAAAGTTACCTTTAATGCAGTTTCAAGTCCATGATTATTCTTTGTTAAAACTTTAGTTGTAATATTTAATCCGGTATAACCATCAAATATTACTGAAATCTGCGGATTATTATTAACTACATCAATTTCTGGTTTTTTACTAAATCCTGATAAGTTAGATGTTGGTGACCAAGCAATCGCCAATTTATTAAAGTCTATAGATTTTAACGATGAAGAAATTTTTACTAATTTTTTTCCATTACCTACAACTAATGAATCGGTTAACCTAAACTTTGGAAGTCCACTTTCATTTAGTAAATATCCAAAACCATTACTATCTTCAGTATATAAAACTGGATAATCTCCACCATCACCTATATAAAAATTTTTAATCTGACCATATGATACTGTATTACCTTTATATGAATTTATCTGTACAGCATCAATATTTAACCCTACTAATTTTTTATTTTTTCTTCCAACACCAACTGCTTGGGTCTCAGATAGTAAACCACTCTTATTCCACCTAGTTAATAATCTTTGATTTGTAAATGCAACTTTTTTCTTATCATTGACACTTAATGTAGTGTTAAAATCAACTATGTCCTCCCACCACCTAGGAATGCCAGATCCAGAAACATAGATATACTCTTCAAAGTCATATTGACTAGAAAATCCAGTTAATGATTGATATGAATTTAATGATTTAATATTATCAATTTCTAATGTAGTATTGTTAGATGTTTCTATAATTGAATCTCTAGTTCTATTATTATTTGATGCTAATAATGCAGATAATCTGTCAGAAATTTCTGCCGTAGTAAAAGAATAAGCCTGTACATTAGGACTATCAAATCTCGCAAATGAATATGTGGATTCATTATGTAATGATCCTCCATCTTGTATTACAATATCACCAGGTAAACCTAATAATTGAAATTTTGGATTTACAATTGCACTATTATTATAATCAATGTAAAATGTATGATCTAATTTATTTTTTCCAGCATATTCCCAAAGAATTGGATTAGCATTAACAATAGTACCATCATATTCAGTTCCATTTATATGGGACGGAGCAGTTGTGCCGGAAGTACCACTATTTTTTGCTAAATATAAATTATCATTATAGAATACATAATCATTAGTATTAAAATTTGTATTAGATGTCCATGTTATATTTTCTTTTAGTCTAGCAACTGATAATACTTCATCTTTAACATTAAAATCAATGGTATTACCACCAGAGTAAGAACAATCAAATAATTGATGTGCGCTTCTATACTTATAAGATATTTCATTTCCATTAATTGATACGATACCATTAGTAACTGGAAATCTAGTTACTTCATCTACAGTCAAAACAAAGTTAGTTGTTGATGAATTAATTCCGGTAATCTGTTTTGTAATTACTGTAGATGGAGGTAAAAATATTTTATTAATATCAGTATTTGTAGTTATATCAAATTCATAAATGTTTTCTGATAAAGAAATACTATTATCTACTTCAACAACAACACCAGGAACACCAAAAATAGAATCTCTATTTTGTATTAAAGAAATTGTATCTGGCAATATATCATTTTGTAAAAAATAACCACTTATTAATTTACACTTAATGATTTTTCTATCAGTAAATGTTGAATTGGAAGTTTTAAATGTGTAGTCTTTAGGAAATTCAATTTGTAGTTCTTCACCATCAATTCTCAGACCATTTCTATTTGAGGATGTACTAATGTATGATTGTGAAATAAAAGCTCTTGCTTTTTCACCGTCATTAGAATAAATTTCTTCATTTGGTAGAAAATAACCAACAACATCATATAAAATTACTTCATCAGTATAAGAATCATAATATTCTACCCTACCAGACCCAGTTCCAGATAAATTTTGTACTATCTCATCTTCACCAAAACTAGTTGGTCTAACTCTAGCAGTTATAGCACCTCTATATGACTCACCTGAATCAATAACAGAAACTGCAGTTATAGATCCAGTAGAATCTATATCTGTCACTTCAACAATTGCTGTTTTATTTTTTCTAGTTTTTGTAGTAGGATCAATTGATCCTACACCACTACCAAATATTTCTACTATTGGTGCATTAACTAAATTGGCACCATCTTTTCTATTATCATATCCAACACCACCATCTATAATTCCTATACCGGATTGAACAATTTTTGGTGCAGAACTATTGATTTTTAATTTTGCACCACTACCTCTTTTTTTTAATTTAATATTAAATTTTCTATCATTAAATAAAATTCTGAATAAAATTTTATGACTATTTAAACTTCCCTTTGAAGAATAGAAAGACTTAATATTTTTAATAAATGCTGCTAAATCAAGAGATTCATCTAAAACTTCAGGAATTAACGGAGATAATTCAGATTTAATTCTATTTAAAAACTCATTTGCATAATCAAATGCAATATTTTTTACATCAACTAAATTTTTATGTTCAGCAGCGGTAGAATTTGTTAAAAATATATTTGATTTTGGTACACTATCTAAGACAAGAGCAGAAACACCTCTCTCACATTCCAAAAATTGTGTTTTTGTTTTACTTGTATAAAAAATTATTTCATCATCTATTTTTATGTAACCATTAGTTTCAGGAAAACCTGTTGTACTCTCTACAGTAATAGTTTTAACTGAATCCGATAAATTACTACTTTCTATTAATTTTGTATTTTTTACTAACCTAGAAGGTCTATAATATCCAATATTATAGTAATCAATTAAATTTGAAGCAATATCCAGTGGTTGATACTTTCCTTCTTGTGATTCGTAATAAGAAGAAATAAAATTTATAAATTTTTCATTAGTATCTCTAACAAAACTAGGAAACTGATTCTCAACTAGAATTGATACATTTGAAGTCTTTTCTTCTAAGTATTTCATGAGCAGGAATATGGATTTGTTTCTGGGGTAAAGTCTTCTATATCTGTATAATTATTTGGATCACTACCTTCATTATCACTATCAGGAGGTAATGGAGTTGGTATTAATGGAAGTGTTGGTTTAAGCCCACCTGGAGTAGGTGTTAATGTAACACCATCTGGTGTACCAGGATCACCACCAGGATCACCACCAGGATCACCATCGCCAGGATCAACTGGTAAGTCTTTCAAAGAAGGTAAAATAGGAATATCTGGATCTAAAGTTTTACCCAAATCACCAGGGTCTAATATAAGACCATCGTCAATAGTAATAATATCATCAATAACGTATTCTGGGACAACATCAGGACCAAATAAAATATCTAATATTTCGGGAATTACCATAATATTTATTGGTTCATCTTGACAGCATTTTAATGTAAAGTTCATTTTACCGGTATCTGGATCAACTTCCCCCACTTCCTTAACTACTTCTCCACTACTAGTAATCAAGTATATTTTATTATCACCGACGCAACCAGCATAAGAAGCCAAATATACGGGTTCTAGTATATTTTTATGACAAAACGGATCAGATAGCACATAATAATCACCGGAAGTATCTGTATTTAATTTTGTGAAAAAATCAACTTCATAAAGTTTTTCTGCATCTGGTACAAGATCAACTAGTTGACTAAGATAAATTGGTATTCCGACATATTTTATTGAATCATCTAAACTTTTAATTGTGCATCTTACCTCTAAATCAGAATACTCTCCTCCAAAATTATTAAAATCAATTTTATTAATATAATCTTCAATTGAACCATTTACTAGAGATATTAATTCAAATTCTCTATTTCTAGTTTTTGACTCATCAAATACAATAGTTGGTCTAGCAACAATTTTAATTCCTACAGGATCTGATATAATAACTTCTACAGATCCTACTTTATACTTATCTAATTCTCTTATAATTCTTTGTTTTTCACTATAACTTACAGTCTCACCAACTTTTGGTTTAATTGAAATAAAAATTTTACCATATTGTGGTGGTGATAAAGTTTCTCCACCCACAACTTTAACTAAATCTGCATTTGGATAAATTTGTTGAATAATTGATTCATAATCTGAAAGAGTAACAGCTCTTTCTTGAGATGCATAGTATCTTGGTGCTCTATATTTAATAGACTTTATACTTTCATACTCAGAACCACCATCAGATTTTTCAGTAACAAGACTAAAACTAATATTTGTATAGTTTAATGTTGTATTATTTTGTTCTGTTGAACCAACAAAAGTACCAGCTAACTTGAGTTGGTCTTTTATGCCATTTGCTTGACTACCAGATGTTACTAAGTATGTTAATTTTACTACTTCACCATCTCTCAACTTTCTTCCAATTACATCGTCACCAAAGACAACTTCATATTTTTGATCTTGTACTTCTTCTACAAAGAAAATTTCATCAGAATTTTTAACATTAACAATAGTTTCCTTTTTTATATATTCTTTTTCAACTGTATTTGTTGGATCTGAAATTACAGATGCTCTTATTGTCTCTGAATCGACATAATTATTTGGTATAAAAAATCTTTGGTGCTCATTAGTAGTATCTACAGTATAAAGTATAGAATATTCTGTACCTTCATACAAATCAACATTATAAAATGTAATACTACTTTTACCTCTTACGGTAAGTTGTAAGTCTTCCCTATTGCAAAAAGTATAATTTCTATTGTTAATTGATCCGGTTAATGCTTGACCAGATTTTATAGTAACCAAATCATATGATGAAACATTATCAATAGTTAAATTTATACGTATTCTTGAGGATGTATATGAATTTGATCTATATCCTAACCTTTTTGCAATAGAAACTACATTATCTCTAAGTACTGCAGTATCCAGATTTAACTCATTAGCCGCCATATTTACATTATACGATGTATATAACGTATTATATGCCAAAACATCGATAAGCATTGAAAGGTTAGACCCCTCAAAATCATAATCGGTAAACCCGTCTTGGAGTTTTATATAATTTTTTATAGAACTTTTTACCTGTTCAAATTCTAAAGCAGATACTACTGGTAATTCCATTAATTAACTTTCTCTAACTAGGACAAATGATAAATTCTGAGCTTCTCCGGGAAGTCCAGTTATTAAATATTCTATAAAAACTTTAAACCCATTTGAACTATAGTCTGCATCAATTTCTATGGTTTCTAAAGTAATTCTTGGTTCATAATTATTTAATACTGATTCAATTTCTTCAATTAAAGCATTTGCAGATACTTTAGTGTGTAGTTCAAATAAGTATGAAGTTGTATCAGTTCCTATTGTAGGATTAAAAGGTCTTTCATTAACTTTAGTCAGTATTAAATTTTTTACTGACTGTTTTATCGCTTCTTCATTTTTTAAAACTACAATATCTTTGGTGAGGGGATTTATAGAATCAAAGTCAAAGCTAATATCCTTAAACGATCTAGAAATTTTTCCTAGATGATCAGATACTAAAGATCTTTTATTTGCTATAGAACCAAGGTATTGAGACATTATTTTAAAAATTACCTACCTTTATAGTATATATGTCAGTTCTTGCTTATTTTTTACGAAAATCGTTTTCCCGCATAACTGATAATTTACTACTCTTCAAGTAAATATCTGATTTTGGATTTGTAATTAATACCGCAGTACCAAATTCCTTTTTCATTATCGATGGAACATAGTCTGGATTAGGTGAATTCGCCATAATTTATCTTTATTGAGTGAATAGTTATTTATTTTTAGATTCTGACTCAGTTTGCCAAAAATATTCATCAGTTTGGCCTAAACGACCCCATTTTGTACCGTTTTCGACTTGATAATACTTGGTTGATACTTTAAAATCAGGAACTTTTGGAGTCTCTGGCGTAATAGAAAGATCATAAATTCTCATTCTATTATTTGGATATAACGCAAACTGCCCATTTTCCAATAAAACACAATTATGCGACTTATGTTCATCAGGAACTTCGCTTACATTAGTGTCAATTGAGTCAATATCACAATGAAAATTGTCTAAAGTAAACAAATATTCACCATGCATTGAACCAAAGTTACGTGTTTGTAGTTCAAAGTCCATTGAGGCAATAAATTGCTTTTGAATTGCTACAATTCCATAATCCATACAATTCCAAAATTGTAGGTTAGGGAGGTCTAGATCGAGTTCAGGGGTCTCTGGGCGGTCCAAGAACGCACTAATTGGTAACTTATCATACATTGCCCCATATTCGGGAAGATAAGTCTCAAAATAAAAAGCACGTCCAGGTATTGACTTTGCTGATACCCATACCCCCTCAACAAATTCGCCAAATCCAGTCTGATGATCAGTAAGATATTCTTTTCTTACATATACTTTCTTTGCTGGTAAATTGACGACTAGACTCATTTACCCTGACCCCTATACGCTTTTTGTTTACCATTACGACTAGTTGCAGAAATTTTAGTATTTGTACTACGTCCCTGCCGCGTCATTTTAGGAGAAGCGGGAATATAACCGGTTTTGAACAAACCTGCACCTTTCATTTTAGCCATAGTTTTTAATTTAAATGAATTTTTATTATACAATACCTAACTATTTTAGTCAAGTATAAACATTAACAGATCCAGTAATTCTCATATGAAAACAACTATCTGGAGCTCCTACATTTGTAACAGGAACACCTTGTATCAACACGTTTGGTTTAAATGAAGTGGTAATTGCAAAATGAGTCGGTTTTGAATCATGTGGAGCAACAATATCGCCAGCTGTAGAACTAGGACGACCATTCGTAAAACATCTTACAGCTTTTACACCAATTACCGGAGCAAAATCTGAGTTAATATCTCCCAATCTAACTTGAGGTGCCGGCATTTAATTCTCCTTTAATCTATGAATCCAATGTTGAGATACACTAAATCCTTTTTCATAGCTACTTATAATAGAAATTTTTGGAACAGTTGTGCAACTAAACAATTTATCTACCTCTGGTGTTATTTCTGTATTAGATGCAAATACCTGAACTGTGCCAGTACCATTACCAGCACCATTACCAGGATTAGTTGATACAAAAACATCTCCAACTTTTGCATCTTTGGGACCACCAAGTTTCTCCCAATCTGTATCACCAACAAGATTAATTTTATATCTTACATTTTTTTGAATATCTAAAGCTGGAGTATCAATTGATTGAATACTTGTACTTTCAAATAGTTCTCTTGATAAATTATCAAATGATATATCTGTTTTTGAACCATAGTATATAATTTCTTCTCCAGAATATGCAAAATATGGATTATTATTTCCATTTTCATCGGTACTAATTTTTTTAGTATATTTTGGAATTATTAAATATCCGTTTGATAAAAATCCAGCAGTAGACTCAACTTGTATCTTACTTGAAGAAGAGGTAATATCCTCAGTTATTTTTGCCTTAACTGGATTATCTAGATATGGATTGCCAAGATTTTCAAGTGTTTCTCCAATTTGCTCAGTAAGTTCATTAAGTCTAAACCAGAATATTTTATAAAAATCCATCTGATAACTTACATTTGGTTCCCACAAAACTTTAGGATAGATAATTGCATCTGGTGCATTTATATCATTATCGCTATTTCTATCAACATAACCTAAATCTCGTAGTTCTGGTGGTAAAGATGAATTAGTTGCTTCATAGTATGCTCCACTACCAAAAGATTCTGCCCTTTCGCCAACATATAAGTTATCCTTATCATCTCTACCACCAGGACTTACCCATACAGTGGTAATATCACACCCACTACCTGGTGTGCCGGCGAAATATCCCTCATCACCAGGCTCACCACCACTACCAGCTGTGCCTGGAATTCTATTGCTTGGTGCTCCTGTTACGGCACCATTAGTAGCAGTTATATCACTAACATAACCATCACCATCAGTTTGAACATTAATATTAATGACTCCAGTAACAGGACCAGAACTAACTGAAAATGAATTTACACCAGTTGTACCATTCCAATTCCAACATGGTTTTGAACGAATTACAATTCTGGGTTGATTAACAGTTGTACCCGGATCTAAATCTAAATTTGGAAGCATATAACGATCATCAGCAATAATTAAATCTTCAACAAAATACTTAACTCTATCCATAGCTGGCGGAAGAGATCTATAATTTCCAACGATATTTCTTTTACCAGAATTGTCAGACCCCTCTACAGCAGGGGGTAAATTATCAATCTCTGTTATTTGAGGTACAGATTTCGTAATTGATTTAGATGCTTTCTTAAGTCTCTTTAATAAAGAATCATCATTTTCTACAAGTTTTTTATGATATTCCTCACTCATAAAAGAAGACTGAGAGATAGATTTTTCAATAACTTCAGTAAATCTATCTTCAATTGACTTTAAAGTTTTATATTGTGGATTTAAATTAGTTAAATTTAATTTATCAAACCTAATTAAACACTCATCATCAATTGATGTTGCAATATCATTAACAGAGGTATCCACATCAAAAATTTCTAAATCAGGTTCATATGCTTTAGAATAATTTAATAAAATATCATCTCTACAAATATCATCAAAGGTAGCTGATGCCTTTCTACCACCCATTGTAGATATAACGTAAGAATTGACAAATTTATAAAGACTAATAATATTTTTATTTGTTTTATAATATTCTAGAAACATTTCAAATGTTTCTCTATCAATTGGAGCTAATGTAAATGCAATATAAATTGAACTAATTTTATATGCAATCGGTCTTTTTGGACTTTGCATCAAATATCTGTTGTCTGTCTTAGACCCGTCATCCCAACGAACAGTACCTAAGACCCAATCACCATTTTTATCAGAATCTGTTTCCGGTACACATGAATTATCTGATGAATAAAAAATGGGGGAATATTCAATTTCTTTTCGATCTTTTGAATAATAAATTCCAACAACTGCAGATCGGTTTTTAATTCCTTTACCGGATCTTACTTTAATCTGAATATTTGAATCGGATGTATATGTTTGATCCGCAGTAAAATCACTTCCACCACTAATTGTAGCATAACATAATGTATGTACACTTACACGATTTACTGCAGAATCAGCAAATTTTATAGTTTTAACTTTTTGTGATTTAATATTTTTTGAAACATAGATGATGTTATTGGCAGTATCTACTGCCGTAATTTTAGTTGATTCTCGAATACCTTCACCAAAAACTTGCATACCAGCAACTAAATCATTAACTGCATTTAAATGCATCCAACCATTAGTCTCACTATAATCATTAGATGTTGCACCCAATGCAATAAACTGACTCTCGGAAATTCTAGAATCACATTTGTCTTTGTTGGAAGATTGAGATACAATTCTTTTGAGTGCTACATCAACAACATAATTAACAATATTTGTAATCGTTGCGCCATTTACTGTATCACCAATTGATAATAGATTTGTAGTTGAACCAAAATCTTGTGTTGCTGGTTTACCAAAACTTACAGACCATTCTCTAACAAAACTATTTGTTCCGGTATGATCACTAAACCACACTGCAAATTTTGTATCACTAATTAATTTAATTCTAGAAACTTGAAATTGAGCTTGACTTAACCCAGAGGCACTTAATTGTTTTATAACATTAATTTGAATATCATTTTCTGTTGTAATAGTTACACCACTAATCTCAACTTCATAATGTTTTCTTTGTTTAGAGTTATCTCCACCACCAAGATCAGCAACAGATTTTGGTGTAATAGTTACACTATTATTAGATGAAGTTAAACTATTAGTAGTGTTTGCTGGATCATCGAATATATGTTCGATGATTGATTTTTTATTTGTAGAATTATCTGTTATATTTCCTGGTAGATAATTAAAGAAAATTGATTGATCATCAGTTCCACCATGATATATTACAGGATTACCAATCTTACTTGTAAGTGTATCTTTATCTGTAGCAGGTGTATTAGTTGGTGATCCGCTAATTGTTAAATTACCTTTAGAATCAAATTCAACTGATACTGAACTACCAGAAGTTGATGTGACACTAATTTTAATTTTTGCATTTGCATCCTTACCATCTTTATCATAAAAATTAATTGAAGATCCACTTGAATTAAAACCACCTTGGTTATCAACTGTATTCATCATATAACTACCGCCGTTTAAAGTTACAGTTTTACTAGAACTTCCCTTCTCACCAGATTGTTTAAACTCCACACCAGAACCACCCCACCCAACAGTGTTTAATGCAACACCGGAAGTGCTTGGATCATCATCCCACTCAAAATCAAATTTAATTGTTGCACTTACATTACTTGGTGGGGCATCATCATCACCACTAATCTCTCCAGAAGTAGCATCAAAATTTAATTTGCGATATGTCCAATCATCTTGTATCCAATAAATTTCACTATTAGTTTTGTCTAATGTAAATCCACCATTAAATATAGTTGATATTGGATATACGTTATATTCGGTAGAAGATGTTGGAGGATCATCACCACATTCACATACTTTTGTTTCCTGAATAAATCCACCAACCTTTCTTGGTTTTAATGTATGTGTTGTAGGCCAATTATACACATGTTGAAAATATTCTTCGTCATAGGTAATAAATGGTCTTATCTCTTTCTCATGTCTTGGAATTCTTGTTTTACTCTTTGTTTCTGACCTACTATCTTGTTCATAGAAATATTCGCTGCTCAGAACATCATCTAAAACTCCATCCACATCTCCATCTACATAATCACCTACATTATTGATATAATTATAACGCATATACAAAGGTTCACGTTCATGAAACGTTGCATTCTTAATATCTGTGTTGTATGAATCTGTACCAGAAAAAGAGCTCTGAGTACCATTGCCAACCTCAAAGTGATTGTATCGAATGATATTGGATAATGTACCAACAACTGGTGCAATCGTTGTATCCTCATCATCTTCACCTGAAGCACAACTTACGCCTTCTGGACTAGTATATTCTAACGTGCGATTTTTAAAGGACTCTGTAGGTCTCGCATTGCCAGTTTTTGATCTATCTTTCTTCGCCATATCTTAGAGAAATTCGCGTTCTTAATCACCTACCTTATGTAGGCGGAGGCCTGGAAGACCATTATAGTCATGATACTCCCACTCTAATACATCCCCCTCTACCCACTGCAGTTCATCGACAAGTGATGGGGGGATTGTTATAAAATATTCATCCTTGTCTGAGTTATACTGAACTTCAGTACTAAATTCATTGATATTCATTTGATTGGTATTACAATTCTTCAGTATATATCAGAGTTATTCCCAATCATGCAATGATGGGTGATATTTCAGATACTCCCAAAATGTCATCTTGAGTTCCCTCTGCGTCATCCCACAATGTCTTGCAGCTTCTGGGAGATTCATTGTTGCATGATATAACCCTTCATGTGCCTCTCTGACATTCTCTGGTGTGGTCTTCTTTGAAACTTCTGTGAGTTTGTTCTTATTTACTTGGAGTAGACTCATAGGGGATTTTTGGCTGGGAAAAATTTTTTAATTCAGCGTGTTATCGAGTGGTCGAATCTGGTCCGTTATAGATTAGGGTAGTTAGGGGTTTTCGCCCCCATACCATAGGGCCAGTGCCCCGTTAGCATCTTGTTAGCACATCACATGGCCTTAGAGCACTTGTTGCCAGACTTGACCGAAGCAGCACCAGGGACACTGCCGTGCTGGAAGGCACCCTTAGGTGCGGCGTTTGCCCAACCACGTTTGCCGGTGAGTGCCTTGACGCCACGACGTGAGGGGCGGAGCACTGTGACCTTAACTTTCTTGCCGTCTGCCTGTAGGGCGGTGGCAATGTCGAGCAGGTTCTGAGTGGCGGATGTCATGTGAGTTTGTTTGTATGTGGCTATTGTACAGGGTCAGCGGTCAGGTGTCAAC